>ENA-OQHD01000058-OQHD01000058.1-human-gut-metagenome-genome-assembly--contig:-NODE-58-length-47933-cov-13.004121_pt1 | contig 47933 bp, 39 predicted proteins | sample MGYA00242560_ERZ504711 | MGnify/ENA primary metagenome ERZ504711 (study PRJEB26092, sample SAMD00036198) | human gut metagenome | host: Homo sapiens | study: EMG produced TPA metagenomics assembly of...
GGTAAGACACGCCGAGGTCGCCGCGGACGGGTTGATATAGGGAGAGGGCCTGACCCCATATCGTTGGGGCCAGGCCCGATTTTGCCTCTTGACAATGTCCTGCTCATATTAAAAGGAACGTCCCCAAGTGCCGGACAAGTACCGGCAATGACGATGCCGCAGGTAGAAAACAGAAAGCGAAAACGCCCCTAAGCGAGTGGCTTTAAGTCGCAGGTCGAAGAAAAGAAGCGAGCGCCGCCCAGAGCGAACAAGTTGGCATGAAAAAGGCGAGGCATAGACCTGATGGTCATGCCTCGCCTTTTGAATGACAAATTGTCGCTCTGGGCGGCGCGCAGCGTCGACCCGTTATGCGAAGACGATCAGATTATCTCGGTGAATCGCAGGCTTCTCGGCCAGGTTTGCGAGCAGGCGGTTGCTGGCGATCTGGTCCTGGCGGCGGCCGGCAGCAAGTTCCAACACGTCCGAATCGGCCTCGGCGATACCGCGCGCGACAACCATGCCGCTCGGGTCGCACACGTCGAGCACATCACCCTCGGCAAACTCGCCATCGACCTCACGAATACCAACCGCAAGCAGGGACGACCCGTGGCCGACCAGAGCTTTCGCGGCACCGTCATCGACCGTCACCGAGCCGTGGGCCTTGTCGCCCAGCGCAATCCACAGCTTGCGGGGCGCAATATCCAGGCGCTCAGCCGGCGGGTCGAACAGCGTGCCCACGCTCTCGCCGCGGGCAAGGCGCACGAGCGCATCGGGCTCCTCGCCCGAGCAAATCACGCTCTGAATGCCCGCCGTCATCAGAATGCGGCTCGCGCGGATCTTAGTGATCATGCCGCCCGTGCCCACCGAGGTCGAAGAATCGCCCGCCGAGGCGATGATCTTGGCATCGATCTTATGCACGACAGGGACAAACTCGGCCGTGGGGTCCTCATGCGGATTGGCGGTGTAGAGGCCGTCGATGTCGGACAGCGTCACGCACAGGTCGGCGGAAACCAGGCAGCTCACGAGCGCCGCCAGCGTGTCGTTGTCGCCGAACTTGATCTCATCGACGGTGACGGTGTCGTTCTCGTTGACGACCGGCACCACGCCCAGCTCCACCAGACGCAGCAGGGCGTCGCGCGCGTGCAGATAGGACGTGCGACGCGCCGTGTCGTGACGTGTGAGCAGCACGAGCGAGGTGAGCAGATCACGTGCATGGAACTCCTCGTCGTAGGCCGACGAGATGATGCACTGACCGGCCGAGGCGCAGGCCTGCAGGCTCGGCAGGTCACCGACCGGTTTGCGGTCGAAGCCCAGCACGGGATAGCCACAGGCGATGGCGCCCGAACTCACCACGACCAGACGCCAGCCGAGCTTGCGCAGGACAGCAGCCTGATCGGCCAGCCCGCCGATAAAGGCGCGGTTAACCTTGCCATCGGCGCCCACCACCGTGGACGAGCCGATCTTTACCACCATCGTTTTATAAGAAGTCGTCATACGTCAAACCAATCGAATGCTGAGCAAGCGAGCGAACGGGTGAGCGAGAATATAGTCCGCTTTCCTCCGTCGCATGCGGATCATTTTGCCCAGGGGAAAGCCGATGCCGCGGCCATGTTCTTGCGCACGAGCTCGTCGCGCACCTGGGCCAGGCCCTGTTCCATACCCACCACGTAGGTCTGCGGATACAGGAAGCGCTTAAAAGCCGCGTCCAGATGATCGAGCGCCCAAGCACAGCGCTCGCGCGCGTCCTCGATGCTCTCACGCGGAGCCACCGCACTGCCATCGCGCACGATCGGCACCAGCAGCTCGCGATACTCAAGCTCCGACACATCGGTTACCAGGGCGGCATCGTTCACGGCCACGAGGGTATTGCCGCGCGCGGCGCCCTCCCCCGCCAGATGGTCCTCGTCATAGATCATGTCGCAGACCGGGCCGCCAAAGCCGTCGTAATAGCGGCGCACTCGCTGCACGCCCGGAATCGTGCGCTTGTAGGGCTGCTCGGAGAGCTTCACCACCGGCGTCCACGGGTCCGCATCGCTCGCACGACGGGCGGAAAGCTTGTACACGCCGCCCAGCGCCGGCTGATCGTAGCAGGTCGCGAGCTTGGTGCCCACGCCAAAGCTGTCGATGGGCGCGCCCTGGTCGAGCAGCGACTGAATCGTGTACTCGTCCAGGTCGTTGGACACCGAGATTCCCACATAAGGTAGGCCCTCGGCATCGAAACGACCGCGGACATACTTGGAGAGCTTGGCCAGGTCGCCCGAGTCAATGCGAATAGCCGACAGGCGCTCGCCCGCCGCCTCCATCTCCTTGGCAACCGTAATGGCGTGCTCGCAGCCCTCGCGCACATCGTAGGTGTCGATGAGCAGCGTGCAATTCTTGGGGCTCGACTTGGCAAAGGCGCGGAAGGCCTCGAGCTCGGAGTCAAAGCTCATCACCCAGCTGTGCGCGTGTGTGCCAAAGACGGGGATACCGTAACGGCGCCCGGCAAGGACGTTAGACGTGGACGAGCAGCCGGCCACATAGCTTGCGCGGGCGACGGCCAGACCGCCATCGGGACCCTGGGCGCGGCGCAGGCCAAACTCGGCGACGGGACGGCCATCCGCCGCCAACACCACGCGCGCCGTCTTGGTGGCGACGAGCGTCTGGAAGCCGACGATGTTGAGCAGCGCCGTCTCGAGCAGCTGGCACTCCAGCGCCGGACCGGTAACGCGCACCATGGGCTCGCGCGGAAAAACGAGCTCGCCCTCGGGCACGGCGTCAATGTTCACGTGCGCGCGGAAGTTGCGCAGGTAGTCGAGGAATGCGGGTTTAAACATCGCACCGCCGGCGGGAGCCTGAAGCGAGGCTAGGTACTCGATATCCTCGGACGTAAAACGTAGATTCTCGACGAGCTCGGGAAGCTCGGCGGTGCCGCACATAACGGCGTACGCGCTACCAAACGGATGGTCGCGGTAAAACGCCGTAAAACAACCTTGCTCATTGGCTTTACCGCTCTCCCACAGGCCCTGGGCCATAGTGAGCTCGTACAGATCGGTGAGCATTGCGATGTCGGTGGGATGCGAGATGTCGGTCAAAGCCATGGGGCGACCTTTCGAATATGTTGTACAGAGGTTGAGGGTTGGGCGGTGCGGAATACGCGAGCGGGGCGCCGGGTGCGGTTCGGTTAGTGCAGCCCCATGCTGCCCGTGATCGTGTAGCCCATAAAGACGATAAACCCAATCAGGGCGAGCGCGATGATGAGCTTTTGAGCCGGCGGCATGCCGGGGATATCGTCCTCGTCCACAGGCTCTTTAGAGGTGACCATGCGCTGGGCAAACGTCATCTCGTCACGGCTCGGCTTAGAATCGACGGGCTTGGGACGAGCGACTTTTTTTAGGCTGAGGTTTGGACGCGGCGGGCGCCGGCTCGGATGCGGCCTTGGCAGCGGCCTCATCGGCCTTCGCACGCTCGGCGCGCAGGGCGACCAGCTCCTCACGCTCGCGACGAGCCTTTTCCTGCTCCTCGCGGCGGGCCTTCTCGGCGCGGAGCTCTTCCAACTCGGCGCGCTCCTCGTCAGACAATGGTTGGGACTCAAGCTCGGCCATAGTGCAGCCCTTTCTTTTAAAAAAATGCCGCCGACACAATGTCAGCGGCTTATCAAATCCAAGGGTGGAGACGAAGGGAGTCGAACCCTCGGCCTCTGCCATGCGACGGCAGCGCTCTCCCAACTGAGCTACGTCCCCAGGACAAGTTGATATTTTACCTACGGCTCGCCAACTGTCAACGCCCATTACCCAGTCTTTTTGGGACGGGGCTATTTTGACTACTTTTCGAGCAGGCAATCCTCTCGATGATTTTTTCAATCCCCGTCCCAGAAAAATCATCGGCGAACGCGTTGCTTTGCGCTGGTAAGGACGCCGGTGGTGTCAAACGCTGGGGTGAAGCTCTCGTCTACCGCGCCGCCCTCTTGCCAGAACATCGTTGTAAAGCCCAGGTCGTCGGCATGGTCGAGCACCTGCTCGTACTCATCGCGCGTCACGGCTCGTGCCAGGTCGCCGCCCTGCTCGCGCATGAGCGCATTGGGCGTGTACTGGTTCATGACCGAGATCGGCACGTCGCCCACCGTCTGCCACACCAGGTCCAACACGCGGCACGAATCGTCCGCATGCCCCGGCAGCACCAGGTGACGCACGATCATGCCGCGCTTCATGAGCCCGTCCTCGTCCACCAGCTCTCCCCCGCGGCGTTCGATCTCGCGTGCCATTTGCGCCAAGCCCGACACGGCCACACGCGGGTAGTCCTTAATGTGGGAGAGCGACTGCGCAAGCCCCGCATCGGCATATTTAAAGTCGGTAAGCCACACGTCGACCAAATCGCCGAGCGCCGCCACGGCACTCGCGCGCTCATAACCGCTCGTGTTGTAGACGATTGGGATGGACAGCCCGCGCGCCCGTGCCGCGGCAATCGCAGCCGGCAGCAGGTGCGCGTAGTGTGTCGCCGTCACCAGGTTAATATTGTTCGCACCCTGGTCCTGCAGCTCCAACATAATCTCGACCAGGCGCTCGGGCGAAATCTCAAGCCCAAAATTGCCCGTCGAGATCTCGTGGTTCTGACAATAGACGCATTTGAGCGAGCAGCCGCTAAAGAAGATCGTGCCCGAACCGGCCTCGCCCGAGATAGGCGGCTCCTCCCACATATGAAGCGCCGCGCGGGCCACCTTGAGCGTGTCGTTAGCACCGCATGCGCCGCGCGCACCCTCATCGCGCGCCGCACCGCAACGGCGCGGACACAAATGGCAGGCGGGCGAAAAAACGTTCGGTCAACGACGTCGGCATAAAACATGCTCCAAAACAACGATTCAGCAGCTCAAGCGCAAAAGGACCAACCGCACGGACGGCTCAAGCCCAAGGTGCCGTAATCGTCCGACACGATTTTTGTAATGTCAAGACTGGAATCCACAAAGTGCCGCTTTATGATGTAGGTATTCCGCCCCCCGCGGAGCAACTGGGTGAACCGTCGCGTTTATTTAGGGAGCCCACACAGTCGTACCTAGTACAGGTATCCTTCGTTGTTAAGGACGCTGGAACAGTCGATGAGGGCACCCACCTGTTTTAGGTGGGTTCATTTTCGTAACGTGGGGGGTGGTTTTCTTTTGCCGAAACTCGCCATTGCAAATCTCGCCCAGATCCCCAAAAGGCACCAGGCAGAACCCCACCATCACTCGAATATCTGGTAAGCACGTGATTATCGCCCCGTGCAATTCCTCACACCCTCCTTAGTCGAGTATCATGGGTCAGCTATACCCTTTGTGGCGTGGCATCCTTTGACCTTTTCCTTCGACGCTTGGCGGTTTATCGATTCATGGCTTCCTCCACGAGCTTCATACCGTACCTTTGCGTGGCGGCCGCGGCTTTTATCGCGACCTTCCTTGCGGTGCCCCTGGTCAAGCGCATGGCAATCAAGCTCGACGCCGTCGACTATCCTTCCAAGCGCCGCATCAACACTAAGCCCATCCCGCGCATGGGCGGCACGGCGGTCTTTTTTGGGCCTCGTCGTCGCCTGCATTGTGCAAATCCTAGGCACCTGGTACCTGGGCTGGCCACCCGTTTTGGTGCCCCACCCCCGTCTGCACATCAGCTACCCCATACTTGCGCTTTCTTTTACCGTCATCTTTGCGACCGGCGCGATCGACGACATCTTCCAGCTCAAGCCCAAGCAAAAGCTGGCCGGCCAGGTCCTCGCCGCGCTCATCGCCTGCGTGGGCGGCCTAAAAATCGGCGTCATCGTCAACCCGCTTGCCCCCGGCGAGATTATGCTCGGCTGGCTCGCCTATCCCATCACCGTGGTCTACCTGGTGGCGTTCACCAACATCATCAACCTCATTGACGGCCTTGACGGCCTGGCGACGGGCATCTGTGGCATCGCATCGTTCACGATGTTCTCGATGGCCGTTCTCTCGGGCCGCATCGATGCCGCCGCGCTCTCCATCGCGTTGTTTGGTGCCTGCTTGGCCTTTTTGCGCTACAACTTCAACCCCGCGAGTATCTTCTTGGGCGACTCGGGTTCGCTGCTGCTGGGCTTTGCGCTGGGTTCCATCTCGCTGCTCAACGTGAGCCGCACCGCCGCGCTCACCTCGCTCATCATCCCGCTCATCGTGGCGGGCGTGCCTATCATCGATACGTTTAGCGCCATTGTGCGCCGCAAGCGCGCCCACATTAGCATTGGGCAGGCCGACAAGGGCCACATCCACCACCGCCTCATTCAAGAGGGCTACAACCAAAAGCAGGCCGTACTGCTCATCTATGCGTGGTGCATTATGCTTTCGGCCGGCGCCGCCGCCATCAATCAGGTCGAAGTGCCCACGCGCGTGCTCATCTTTACCGTGCTCGCCATTGGCTCGGCGGCCTTCGCCAAGCACCTGCACCTGTTTGAGCCCGTGCTGCGCCACCATTACAACAAGCGCACGCACGAGGACGAGCTGGTAACCCCCGACGACCCCGCCTTTAAGCAGGAGGAGCAGGCAGCCGAGGAATGTAAGGAAGAGCGCCACCACAAGCTCTAGGGTAAGCTGCCGAGGATGTGCCCGGGCGCCGCTGACCATGCGCAGCCCCGTGCCCATCGTGCAAGCCACCTCTCCCCCGCCCCTCGCTTACTTACGCCCCGACCCTCCAATAAACGCGTTATCATCTTGACCCATGAACATACGTTAGGAGCAATCATGCCAAACGAGAACAGCTACGAAGTCGCGCTGCAAAAGAGCAACGCCATTCGCGAGGGCCTGGCCAAGACGCCCGAGAAGTTCACCATGCTTACCGGCGACCGCCCCACCGGCCGTCTGCACCTGGGCCACTACTTTGGCACCCTCAAGGGCCGCGTCGAGCTGCAGAACATGGGCGCCAAGACCAACGTGCTCATCGCCGACTACCAGGTCATCACCGACCGCGACACCACCGAGCACATCCAGAACAACGTGTACAACATGGTGATGGACTACCTTGCCTGCGGAATCGACCCCGACAAGACCATGATCTACGCGCACTCCGCCGTGCCCGCCGCAAACCAGCTCATGCTGCCGTTCCTGTCGCTGGTGTCCGAGGCTGAGCTGGCGCGCAACCCCACGGTCAAGGCCGAGATGGAGGCCTCGGGCCACGAGCTCACCGGCCTTCTGCTCACCTACCCGGTGCACCAGGCCTGCGACATCCTGTTCTGCAAGGGCAATGTGGTGCCCGTCGGTCGCGATCAGCTGCCGCACATCGAGCTCACCCGCACCATCGCCCGCCGCTTTAACAACCGCTACGGCAAGGTGTTCCCCGAGGTCGATGCGCTGCTGTCCGAGACCCCACTGCTGCCCGGCCTGGACGGTCGCAAGATGAGCAAGAGCTACGGCAACGCCATCAACATCTCGATGACCGCCGAGGAGACGGCCAAGCGCATCAAGAAGAGCCAGACCGACTCCGAGCGCATGATCACGTTCGACCCCGAGAACCGCCCCGGCGTGTCCGGCCTGCTTTCGACGGCCGCCATCTGCACCGGCCGCTCCGAGGTCGAGATTGCCGAGGAGATCGGCATGGGCGGCTCCGGCCAGCTCAAGAAGTACGTGACCGAGGCCGTCAACGAGTACTTCGCCCCGATCCGTGAGCGTCGTCAGCGCTACGAGAACGATCTGGACTACGTGAAGGACGTGCTGCACGAGGGCAACCGTCGCGCCAACGAGATCGCCGAGCAGACCCTGGCCGAGGTTCGGGACGCCATGGGCATGGTGTACTAGACCGACCTGCTGGTTTGAACTTTCGATTGCTATAGGGCGGGCGCTACGGCGTCCGCCTTTTTTTTGGTGCCCGACCGGTTCGGCTCCGCCCATCGCACTCCCCCGACAAACGGGAACGGGCCCGCCGGCAGTCAGTTGCCAGCGGGCCCGTTCCCGAAGTACACCGTTGAATCGCACAGAGGGGAGGGATGCGAATCAAACTCAACAGGGCAGGCTTTTTCATCGCCTATTGCCCGCTCCGTTGTTGAATAAAATATAGTTCACCGTGGTTTACTTTGCAGCATCAATATGAGCCGCCATAGCTTCTCCATAAGTTAGCCCCGGTAAACCTACAACGGAAAACCGCCGCAAAGGGGACAGGCACCTTTGTGGTAGTTTTGGCCACGGCAGATCTGTTAGAGTCCGGCGGGCCAGCGACAGGCGCCCAGATCGACGTGCATGGGGTCGACAAACGTCACGCCCTCCCCTAGCAAAAGCTCACGTTGAGCATCGGGACCGCCAAAAGCAAAACCCTCGCATATGCGCCCGTCGGCAAACACCACGCGATGGCAGGGTATCTCGCCGGGGCGCGGATTGCTGTGCAGGGCATACCCCACGTACCGCGCACTTCGTGGACGACCGGCAAGCAGCGCCACCTGACCATACGTGGCGACCATCCCTTCGGGGATCTGCTCGACCACCTCGTACACCCGTTCAAAAAAGCCCTCAGACGCCATCGCTCGCTCCCTTCTCCGCATTAACAGCATAAAGAAATGATCCCTTGGGGACGGAGGAAAACGGATCATTCGCGGCCTCCGTGCGGTCGATGATCCGTTTTCCTCCGTCCCCAAGGGATCATTTGTTGGCAGGTTGGTTAGTTGGCGGGCTGGAAGAAGGCTACGGCTACGGCACCGGGGCCTACGTGGGTACCGATGGTGGCACCGATGGTGTGAACGGGCAGCTCGCCCTCGGTGTGGCCAGCCCACAGTGCCGCGCTGTCCTCGATATACTTCTTGAGCACCGCATCCGAAAGGCCCGTATAGCCGAGCGCCAGCGGCATGGAAAAGTCGATGCCGCCCGCCTTTTCGACCTTTTGGTTCAGCAGGTTGCGGCCGTTCTTGGAACCGCGCGCCTTTCCCAGCTGCACAATCAGACCGTCCTCGGCAGCTACCACGGGCTTTACGTTGAGCAGCGTACCCACGGCGCCGGCAGCAGCAGACAGGCGACCGCCGCGCACCAGGTACTCCAGCGTCTCGAGCAGGCCGATAACCACCACGCGGTCGCGCACGGCCTCGACCGCCGCCGCGATCTGGGCCGCGCTACGGCCCTCGTCCACCAAGCGCAGCGCATACTCAACCAGAATGCGTTCACCCAGGGTGACGTTGTTGCTATCAACCACGTACACATCGCCGCCCGGCGCCTCGGCTAGTGCGGTACGGGCGCTCTGATTGGTGCCCGACAGCTTAGCGCCCACGGTAATAATCACAGCCTCATCGCCGGCTTCGCGAATCTCGGCGATAGCCTGCGAGAACGCGTACGGGTTGACCTGGCCGGTCTTGGGCAGCTCATCGCGCTCCACGAGCATCTCGTAAAAGCGCTGGTGATCGATGTCGACGCCATCCATGTACACATCGGTGCCAAAGGTGACGGACAGCGGCAAAACGTCCAGTGCCGGGTGCTCGGCCGGCGACATATCGCTTGCGGAATCGGTAATAATGCGGACGGACATAGCGAATCCTTTCTTGCGCAGGTCCCGCGCAGGGAATTTTGACAGCAATGCCCCGGCACGGTATACGCGCTCAAACGGGACGATGCAGTTGTTAATGGGAAGCAAATGCCTAGGCGGCCCTACAGCTCGCGCAAGGTGTTGAGAATCGTACGCAGCGACGCATACATCTGCTCACGCTGCTCCACGCCCATGGCCTTGCCGGTGGTGTCGAGCACTTCACGAATAATGCAATCGGCCTCGTTCATGCTCTCGCCGCCCAACGTGGTCAGGCGAACCGGGGCGCGATACTTAACGGCGGCATCGCCCGAATCGTCGACTTCGACGTAGCCGCCCTCCTCCAGATGCGCCAGCGTGCGCGAGACGGCAGCGCGGGTCACGCCAGCCATGCGGGCGAGGTCGGCACCAGTCAGGCCGTCCTTGCTGCGCTCAAGATAGTACAGGCACATGATGTCGGAGCCCTTAAGGCCCAGCCTTGCGCCCTCAGATGTCTTAATGCGCTGGATCTCCTTGTAGAGTCCACTGATCAGTCCGACAAAGTCCTCGAAACGTGTCTCGTCGCTCTGTTGCATGGGAGACGACCGCCTTTCGCTTGCATAATGCTAACGGGTAAACATCTTAGCCGTACCCAGCGACCGCAAGCCCCGCACGCCCTATTTGTTAACTCATCAACATAAAAACCACCACAAAGGGGACAGGCACCTTTGTGGTGGTTTTGACCGGCGAGTATGATTTGCAGAAGTTGCTACAGCTCCACGCGGGGATTGTCGCGGGTCACAAGCGTCTTAACGACAACCGTCGCTCCCAGATAGCGCTCGAGCAGATCGGCAAGACGGTCGATGGCGGCCTGGCAGTCCCCCATTCGCTCGGGCTCTACGCACTCAATCGCCAGGAATGCGTCGGCCGAATCGTCGGATAGAGCCGTTCGAACGCCGTCGCGCCAGTTCCAGCAGCGGCACACGGCGCCCGCATCGTCAATGTAGGCGAGCTCGCCGGGCAGCGTCGGGTCGTCCGCTTCCTCGCCAAGCGGCAGGAACGCATCCCCGCCGTCGGTCACCTTCAGGCGAAGGTCCCCCTCAATCGCATGCAGATCCTCGCCTCCCACGGGCAGTGCATAGGACAGCGACACCGTGTTATAGATATCCACCGCGGGCGTAATGTGGCCCACCGGCTTGCCCTTGAGCACGCGCTTGAGCAGGTTCTCGATTGAACAGCGCGCGCCCTTTTTGGTCTTGAACAGACGATAGGCCTCGCGCCATGCCTTGACCGGTGCGTTCTCGCTGATTGTATCGCTGGTCAGATGACGCTCCGCATCGATATTGGCACGGTCGAGCAGCGCCGCTATCGCGTCCACATCCTCTTGAGGTATCTGGGCCGCGGGCTTCATACCCTCCACGACCACAACACCGACCGCCGCCTGAGGAAACAGCTCCCAAAATGAATCCTCGGCAATAAAGCTCTTCATACATGCTCCCTTCACGATTCGCGCCCGAGCGAGGGCACCCAAACAAAAAAGCGCCCTTACGACGGCCACCTTCAAAGTCCTACGGTGCCGCCACAAGAGCGCTTACGCTGCCCCCATCCGGAGAAGGGGGCGAGATGTCAGGCGTATTGTAACCCGAGTCATCCGCGCGAGCAAAACCACCACAAAGGTGCCTGTCCCCTTTATGGTGGTTTTGGGTCTGAGGCGACGCTAGCGGCGGAGTCCCAGCAGGCCGCGGCCGCGATGACGGGCGTCGGCGGGCACTTGAGCGTGCGGGCCGGCGGCCTTGACGGACTCGGGCAGGTGCGAGTACTTCTTCTCGAAGTTCTCCTCAAACATCACCGCCAGGTTGTGCGCTGCCTCGTCGTAGCGAGCGGTGCTCTGCCAGTACTGGCGCGGCACCAGGATGCCATCGGGCACACCGAGGCACGTAGTGGGAATGTCAACGTTAAAAATATCGTCGTGCACAAACTCGCTGTCCTCGATGGTACCGTCGAGGGCGCGGGCCACCAGGGCGCGCGTGTAGGCAAGCTCGATGCGATGGCCCACGCCATAACCGCCGCCAATCCAGCCGGTGTTGACCAGATAGACGCGCGTGCGACCGTCGGCGATACGCTCACCGAGCATCTTGGCATAGACCATGGGGTCGAGCGGCATAAACGGCTCTCCGAACAGCGAGGAGAACGTGGGCGTGGGCTCGGTGACGCCGACCTCGGTGCCGGGGATCTTGGCCGTAAAGCCCGTCACAAAGTGATACATGGCGGCGTCGGCCGTCAGGCGCGAGATGGGCGGCAGCACGCCAAAGGCATCGCAGGTCAAAAACAGCACGACGCTCGGGGTGGTGCCCATGCCCTTGGTCCACGCGTTGGGAATATGCTCGACGGGATAGGCCACGCGCGTGTTGTGCGTGATCGAGACGTCATCGTAGTTGGGCTTGCGATTCTCGTCGAGCACCACGTTTTCGCAGATGGCGCCAAAGCGAACGGCGTTGAAGATCTCGGGCTCGTGGAACGCGTCCAGGCCCTCGCACTTGGCGTAGCAGCCGCCCTCGACGTTAAAGATGCCCATGTCGGACCAACCGTGCTCGTCGTCGCCGATCAGCAGGCGCGTAGGGTTGGCCGAAAGCGTGGTCTTGCCCGTGCCGGAGAGGCCAAAGAACACCGCGGTCTCGTGCGTGACGGGATCCATGCTGGCCGAGCAGTGCATGGGCAGCACGTCGTCCTCGACGGGCAGCAGGTAGTTCATGACGCTGAAGATGGACTTTTTGATTTCGCCGGAGTAGCCGGTGCCGGCAACCAGAATCACACGCTCCTGGAAGTTGATAACCACGGCGGCGCTGGAGTTGAGGCCCTTGATGGCGGGGTCGCACTGGTAACCGGGCGCCGCGAGCACACAAAAGTCCGGCTCGCCGGTGCGCGCAATTTCGCGGGCGAGCGGACGGGCGAGCATCTGCTTAATAAAGAGCGCCTGGCTGGCACGCTCGCAGGCGACGAGCAGGCGACGCGTGTGGTTGCGGTCGGCGCCGGCCATGCCGCGGGTGACGAACACATCGCGCTCGTTGAGATAGTCGACAATACCGGCCTTGATGGTCTCGTAGCTCTCGATCGAAAGCGGTCGGTTGACGGCGCCCCAGGCAATCTTATCGTGGACATCGGGGGTGTCAACGATAAAGCGATCGTTGGGGGAACGGCCGGTGCGCTCCCCCGTCTCGATCACCAGCGCGCCGTTGGATGCCATGCGGCCTTCTTCGCGGCGGATGGCGTGCTCGACGAGCTCCGCGGCGGGTAGATCGACCAACAGGCGGGGCTGATTATCGGCGGGATCTTCGACCAGCGTAATGCCAAAGTTGGACAAAACTTCTGCAGGGGTAACACCAGGCATGGGGCCTCCTTTAAAAACGCGACACGCGGACGCAGCGCGCACTTTACTCACGTAAAGCCCGTTGTACCCGATATGCAAAAACGTTTTTGCGGCAACGGCGAAGCGCCCGCCCAACGGTCAAAAATCGCAGGCAAGCGGCCTAGTCATTGGGGACGTTCTTACACGACCAGTCGTTGGGGACACTTATGAACAGGCAACAACCAAGGAGTGTCCCTAGATGCCGGCACTTAGGGACGTTCCCAAAGTGCCGACTACAGCGGCAGGCCTTGGCCGAGCATGGCGATGACGCTCATGAGGACCAGCATGCCGGCGGCGTAGGGCAGCACTGCGCCCAGGAGCTCGGCGTCCTTACCGCGCACGTGCACGGCAGCGAGGCCAATCGCGAGCGTCTGCGGCGAGACCATCTTACCGGCGGCGACACCCAGGGCGTTCAACGCAACCATCCAGTAGTCGCTCACACCCAGCGCCGAAGCGGCCTGGCTCTGAATGGGACCAAACAGCATGCCCGACGATGTGCCCGAACCGGTCACGAACGCACCGACGGCACCGATCCACGGGGCCAGAATCGGGTACAGACCACCGGCGACGGCAATGCAGAACGCACTGATCGAAGAGATCATGCCCGCATAGCCCATCACCTTGGCACAGCCCAGCACCGAAAGCATCGTGATTACCGTCGGCATCATCTGCTTCACAGTCGCGGCCAGCACCTCGCCCATCATGCGCGGCGAAGCCCCCTGAATGGCGCCGCCGATAAACGCGGCCAGGAAGATCCAAACACCCGGCGTGTTAATCCACGAAAACGTGAGCGTGCCGGGGTTCTCGCCGCAATACACCTGCACGTGACTCGCAAAGGGCGCAAGCGCGGCATGCACGGCGGGCACCAGGTTGGACGTACCCAACAGCAGTACAAAAATCAGGATGAAACACGACCAGGCAGAAAGCGCCGACTTAGCGGTGAGCTGCTCACCGGCCTCGATATTCATGTGAAAGCGCGCGTCCAGGTGACCGGACTTCTCGGCGCGCATGGCAAGCGCGGCGGTCAGCGCGAGCGACACGATGGAGCCCACGACCACGGCAAGCTCGGGGCCCACAAACATAGCGACGACCAGGGCAGCGCCGACAAAGGACGCGCCAGAGAGCAGCGCGATACCGGCCACGCCGTGCAGGCGCTCGCCTACGCTCGCAACATCGCCTTGATCGTCGGTCACGCGGCCCGCAACCAACACGATGAGCAGCGGCATCACCACAAAGAACGGTGCGAGCTGCACCAGCTGAACGGTCGCCAGGTGCAGGGAATCCAGACCCACCAGGTCGGCAACGGACACCGTGGGGATGCCGATGGAGCCGTAGGGCGTGGGCACGCCGTTGGCCAGCAGGCAGATCAGCACGGCAGGCACGGCCTCAAAACCAAGGCCCGCGAGCATGCCGGCGGGAATGGCGACAGCGGTACCAAAGCCAGCCATGCCCTCCATAAAGCCGCCGAAGCACCACGCCACGAGCAGCGCCAGCAGACGGCGATCGCTGCTGATGGAGGTGATCATGCTGCCGATCACGTCCATGGCGCCCGTGCGAACGCAGAGGTTATACGTAAAGACGGCGGCGATAATCACCAACACGATGGGCCACAGCGCCATCAAAAAGCCCTCGAGCGAGGCCGTGGCTATCTGCGCCACCGGCAAATGCCACCACGCAAAGGCGAGCACGCACGAAAGAACAAACGAACCAATCGCGGCTTTCCAGGCCGGCCATTTAAAGCACAGCAGCATCACGACAAGCCAGATGATAGGCACAAGAGCCAGCAAAAATGCGGCGACGTCCATGGGTAAAAGCTCCTTGGTACCGCGAGGGCGGCATCGGGGGTGTCATAAAACTTGAACAGGATAACGCACGCTTACCGACAATTTTCTGCCGCCTGCCGAAATATTGAACAATCCGTTCAAAAACACGAGCAAACACCGCCGCGTCTATACTAGAGCGCAGCAATAGAAAGGACTCCGCCTTGAGCATCACGCCCCTCGATAGCATCCGCCGCGCCATCGCCCGCCGCAACGGCGTCACCGACCCCACCGTATCGGGCGGGGCGCACGGGCAGGGCGGACGCATCGAGAACGGCCTGTTCCCCGCATCGCACACCGCCGAGGAGCTCGCACGAATCCAAGAGCTAAGCCAGCGTAACGCCGGCGGTCCCGACAGCAACCAGGCCACACGCCGTCGCCGCGAGCGCGATCGCCAGCCCGGCCCCATCCACCGCATGGTCAATGCCTGGTGGAACCGCCTGCTCGGAGCCGTCTACGGCGGCGGCTTCTCCACGCAAGAAGCCGAGTACGAAGATCATGCCACCCGTCGCGACTACCTTTGGAATACCCTGGGCACCGCCGTATGGGGCATGGCGTTTCCTCTGCTCACCATCGTGTCCACGCAGCTCGTGGGCGCCGAGGAAGCCGGCAAGTTCTCCATTGCGTTTGTCACCGGCACGCTCATCATGATCGCGTGCAACTACGGCGTGCGCAATTTTCAGGTCTCGGACATCGACGAGAAGGCGTCCTTTGCCTCCTACCAGCTCAACCGCTGGCTTTGCGGAGCATTCGCGCTGGCCTGCGGCCTTGCATACAGCAGTGCCCGCGGCTACGACGCGCAGATGGCAACGATCGGCCTGGGCGTCTACCTGTATAAGGTGATCGACGGCGTGGCGGACGTGTACGAGGGCCGCCTGCAGCAGGCCGATAAACTCTACCTGGCCGGCATGAGCCAAACGCTGCGCTCCGTCGGCGTCATCGCGGTCTTTAGCGTGGCGCTGTTCCTTACGCGCAGCATGCCCATCGCGGCCATGGCCATGGGTGTCACCGCCATCGTCTCGCTCGTGCTGGTCACCGCGCCGCTGGCCCTGCTCGAAACCGAAAAATCGCGTCGCGTGAGTCTGCGCGAGGTCGGCCACCTGTTTGTCCAGTGCGCCCCGCTCTTTGGCGCACTGTTCCTGTTCAACCTCATCGAGAGCATGCCCAAGTTTGTGATGGAAGGCACGCTGGCCTACAAATATCAGCTGTACTTTAATGCCCTGTTCTTTCCGGCGCAGGCTATTTTGCTGAGCATTGGATTTGTCTATAAACCGCAGCTTTTGCGTCTGTCGAGCATTTGGGCGAACCCGCGCAAACGCCGCCGTTTTGACTTAATTATTGTCGCCGTCATGGCGCTGATCGTGGCCATCACCGGCGTATGCGCCGCATTTATGGCAGGCCCCGGTATTCCCCTCATGAGCTTTATGTACGGCCTCAACTTTGAGCGCTACCGCGCATTGGCGCTGCTGATGGTCGTCGCCGGCGGCGTAACCGCGGCCATCGATTTTATCTACGCCATTATCACGGTGCTGCGCCACGCTGGAGACGTCACCAAGATCTACCTGATCTGCTTTGCCGTGAGCGTGGTGCTCCCGGTGATCCTGATCAACCTGCTGGGCCTGATGGGCGCCGTCGTGAGTTACCTGGCTATCATGGCCCTGCTGCTGGTGCTGCTGATTGTCGAGTACGCCCACATCCGCCAACGCATCGAACGCGACCGCAACCCATACGGCGCCTAATTAGCTGCCCCCGGTCACCGGAATTTGCGATGGAATCACCCCGGCTGGGGTCTCGTTGCGGACAATATGCATCACGCAAAACTAAGTGAGTAGACTTTTACCGAATCCCCGACCACACCGACAAAGCACAAGTCTGTGACCTGCGGTTTTATTGAGGCGAACATGTTGAGTGCTCGGCATTTCCAAAAAAAGTCTTACTCACTTAGCCAGCGGGCGGCCAAATGATTATTTAATCCCCGTCCCAGAAAAATCAATTAGCGGGCAGAAGGGCAAAAGTAGTCAAAAAGGCCCCGTCCCAAATTAGCTACCCTTTGCAGCGATTATTCGCCCGGGTTGATGTTCGCATAAAACTCCGCCCCGTCGTCCAGGCGCAGGATCCCGACGCGGCCGAACTCGGAACCGGTGGCCGCCGCACAGTCGATATCGATGCGGTCGGGCACGCCGGCGGTATCCTCGCCACCCAGGCGCACCATCCGCCCGCGGCCCGACTCCTCATCGAGCCCTGCCAGGCCGCCAACCTCGCAATAGCGCCCCAGCGACACCGTGGGCGTGTGGCCGCTCACCACGACCGGACCCTTGCCCTCGGCAGAGAGCAGCCCCGTCGGGGCATCCCAATAGCCATGGCGAATCCAGAGCAAGTCATCGGACGACTGTACGGCGAGCATTTGCTGCAGCAGCTCGCGATCGGCATCGACCGCTCCCCTGCCGTCGCCGCAATCGACACCATGCTCAAGCAAAAACGCACGCGCCGCCTCGGTCTGAATGCCGGCGTGTACCAGCAGGTACGGCCGCTCGGCAGTCTCGACCACCGCATAGAGCGGCAGGGCAGCAGCCCAGCGCACTAGCTCCTCGTATGCCTCAAACTCCATTTCGTTAAGCTGTTGGCGCGTGGTCCATCCGCCGTTGATATCCCAGGTCTCGGCATCGAGCGGGTCCTGGCCAATGATCGCGTCGAGCATAATCTGCTCGTGGTTGCCCTTAAGCACGCGAGCGTTGGGCAGCGACCGCACCAAGTTAATGACACCGACCGGATCGGAACCGCGGTCGATCATGTCGCCCAGCACATACAGCGTGTCGTCGGACGTCAGCGAGATCTTGGAAAGGACCTCGTCCAGCGCGCGCACGTGCCCGTGAGCATCAGATGTCACATAGATCGCCATGGAACGCCTTTCCCTGCATTACGGCCGAAGCCCGATGCCACGACTAAAACTTCAAGTTGAACTTAAACGTTACCCATTGTACTCCGTTGCAATAAAGCTGGAAAGTACCACCGCTGCCAACGGTCACAAGCGGCCGCCCGCACGCCCCGAAAACACCGCGCCACCAGCATCAACATCCCACCCAGCGCCTCCCGCGCCCCAGCCTCGTGTCGATAATGCGAACGCCCGCGGCTCGGCCCCATAAACCCACCACCTTTGGGTACAAATAACCACAGATAATTGACCGTGCCACGCAAACCACCCAGGAGCGGACACTATCCATGAACCAGATCCTTCTTTTTATCGGCCTCGTCATCATTTTGTGCCTGACCATCAAACCCGTCGGCAAAAAGCTCCCCTTCCCCACCCTGCTCATCTTTATCGCGCTCGGCATGCTGTTGGGCGTCAACGGCCCGGCGCACATCGACTTTAGCGACTACGCGCTTACCGAAACCGTCTGCAGCACGGCGCTGCTGTTCATCATGTTCTACGGCGGCTTTAACACCAACATCGACCGCGCCAAGCCCGTCGCCGCGCCCGCGGTGCTGCTGAGCACGCTCGGCGTCGTCGTCACCGCCGGCATCACCGGCGCGTTTGCGCACTTCGTGCTGGGCTTCGACTGGATCGGCGGTCTGCTGCTGGGCTCGGTTGTGGCGTCGACCGACGCGGCGAGCGTTTTTAGCGTGCTGCGCGAGCACAACCTTTCACTAAAGGGCGGCACCGACTCGCTGCTCGAGGTCGAATCGGGCTCCAACGATCCCGTCGCCTACATGCTCACCGCCGTGCTCGCCACACTCGCGGCCGGCGGCGACATTAACATCCCCGTGCTGTTGGCCAAGCAGATCATCCTAGGCGTGGGGCTGGGCCTTGCCATCGGCTGGACATCCAGCCGCCTGATCGAGCGCGCGCATGCAACAGCCGAGGGCGCGCAGACCATCTTTTTGTTCGCCGTGGCAATCGTCACCTACGCGCTGCCGAGCTATCTAGGCGGCAACGGCTTTTTGGCCGTATACCTGGCGGGCATTGTGCTGGGTGCCAGCGACATCACCGGCAAGGTCGAGATGGCGCACTTCTTTGACACCCTTACCGAGATGGCCGAAATGACCATCTTCTTCTTGCTCGGCCTGCTCGTGACGCCCGCGCGCCTGCCGCAAATGCTGCTGCCTGGCCTGGCGCTCATGGCGTTTATGCTCTTCGTGAGCCGCCCCATCGCCGTGGGCATGCTGTTGGCGCCCTTTAAGACCAACCCTCGCCAGGTTGCGCTCGTAAGCTGGGCGGGTCTGCGCGGCGCGGCTTCGGTCGTGTTTAGCCTCTTTGCCGTGGTGGTCGGTGTTCCCGGTGGGCACGACCTATTTGACCTGGTCTTTGTGATTGCCGTGTCGAGCATTGTAGTGCAGGGCTCGCTGCTACCGGCAGTGGCGAAAAAGCTCGACATGATCGACGCGGAAGGCGACGTGCGCCGCACGTTTAACGATTACCGCGACGAGGACGGCATGTCGTTCGTTAAGCTCAAGGTAGGCGCGGGCCATCCGTTTGCCGGGCGCTCGCTCGCCGATATTGGCAGCGTCGCCGACATGCTCGTGGTCCTGGTGCTGCGCGACGGTGCGCACCCGGTGCTACCCAACGGCGATACCGTAATTGAGGAAGGAGACCTTCTGGTGATGGCCGCGCCGACGTTTGAAGAGCGTGCCGAGGTAACATTGCGCGAGGTCACCGTAACGCCCCACGGTCGCCTGGCAGGACTGCGTCTGCGCGACGTGCCACAAGGCAAGCACCCGTTTATCGTGGTGATGCTCAAGCGCGACGGCCAAACGATCATCCCCGACGGCAACACCCTCATATACGCCGGCGACGAAGCCGTCATCGCCACACTGGCGTCGTAGCCATCCCCACCCATAACTTGCGGTGAAATAGGGACTGAATAGGCCTTCTAGCAGCCTAAACAGTCCCTATTTCACCGCAAGTTATGGGTGGGGATAGGGTTGAGGGGTGGCTATGGCTACCAGCCGTCGTCCGTATCGTCGCCTGTGGCGAAGACACGGAGGTCGAGGCCTTCGCGTTCAGCTCGGGCTAGGAGCTCTTGGGGCGACTCGTCCTCGATATCCACTACGTCGAGCATGGCGGCCGGAAAGCCCACGCCAGCCGCACTCCCCGCGCGGTCGAGCAAGCTCTCGCGCAGCTGGTCTACATCAACGTCGATCTTCATGGTGAAACCTCCTACCGGCCAATCGCGATCGAACAAACCGCACACCCCAAATGATGTGCAATAAATACCAGATACGGCCATAATAAAACAATGAACATCAGGGAGGTTGCGGACGATGGATAAGCTCGATGCCATGACGGAACAAGTCAGGGACTTTTGTGATGCACGCGACTGGCGCAAATATCACACGCCAAAAGAGCTTGCCATCGGCATGGCAACTGAGTCCTCCGAGCTCCTTCAGCTCTTTCGTTTTGTGAGCGACGAGCGCATTGCAGAAATGTTCGAAGACACCGAGCAACGCCAAGCTATCGAAGACGAAGTCGCCGACACGCTCCTTTTCCTTCTGCGTTTCGCAGATTTAAATGAAATCGACCTGCCAGCGGCGCTTTCGTCTAAGCTCAAGCGCAATGGCGAGCGCTACCCCGTCGACGCATCATCTAACGAATACAGAAAGGCGAACCATCATGAGTAATGAGTTCGCCCTTCGGCAATACACGCTTCCCCTACCCCAGCCCTTTGAGACAAGCGAATCGCTTCAGGACTTTGGCACGCCAAAGCCTGGAGCCCATCATGACGAGAGTTGGCCTGTCCTTTACATTCTTACCAACAGCAGAAACAAGACGGCATACATCGGCCAAACAACCAATTACCAGCGCCGTATGAAACAACACGCTGCAAACGTGGACAAGGACTTCGACCGGACCCTTCTGATCGACAATCCCACCTTCAACCAATCCGCAACGTTCGAGTTCGAGAATCGACTTATTGAGCTGTTCTGTGCCGACGAAAAATACCAGGTCACCAATGCCAACAACTGCTATGCCCAATTCGATTATTTTGAGCGGCCTCAGTATCGCCAGAGGTTCCGAGACCTCTGGACAAAGCTTCGCGAAGAAAACTACGCGATTCATCCGATTGAAGAGCTCGAGAACTCCGATCTGTTCAAGTTCTCGCCTTTCAAGACGCTTACGCCCGACCAATACGAAACGATCGAGACGATTTTTAAACGTCTCGAACAGGAGCATGAAGACGTAAAACATGGCGGCTCAAAAAGAGAACGTATAACCGTCGTGAATGGCGCGCCGGGAACAGGTAAAACAATCCTCGCCATCAGTCTCATGTTCAAAATCAAAAATGAGCCCAACCTTTCCGGCCTGCGAGTCGGTTTTGTCACCCCCATGGATTCCCTGAAAAAGACCCTCAGGAAACTCACGCACTTCCTTCCAGGGTTAAAGCCTGGCGATATCTTGAGCCCCAGTGACGTAACCAAAAATGATCGTTATGACATCCTACTTGTCGATGAAGCACATCGACTGGGTAATTATCTAAGCATGGGCTCCGGCATCAAGGCCTTCTATAGCACTTGTGATCGTCTTGACCTTCCGCACACAAGCAACCAAGTTGACTGGATATTCAAATGCTGCGACAAGGCATATCTGTTTTATGACCCCAAGCAGCAAGTCAGGGCATCCGGCCTCAATCGAGACGGTCTTGAGCGGCGACTTAACCAACTCGAAGAAGAGGGCATTGAAACTGAAGAGTTCAGCCTAAGCACGCAAATGCGAGTACGCGGCGGCGATGAGTATCTCGACTTTGTATATGATCTACTCGATAACAAAGCGTATATGCATGCCGGCATGAAATTCAAGAATCTCTTTTCATCGGAGCCTTACGATTCGCGAACCGGGGATCCGAACAGCGATACCCCCAGATACCAGTTTGGAATCGTCAACCAATTTGAGGATTTCTGTTCCCTACAGCAAGCCAAGGAAGAAGAAGTTGGTCTATCCCGCATGACGGCAGGTTTTGCGTGGAAGTGGGAAACGAAGAAACACAAAGACGCGTTCGACATCGTCATTGAGGGCATCCCTAAACGTTGGAACTCGAGTCAAAAGGATTGGGTTAACTCCCCCCAACGCCGTCAACGAGGTCGGATGCATCCACACGGTACAGGGCTACGACCTCAACTACGGCTTCGTAATTCTGGGGCCAGACATTTACTACGACAACGACAAAGGGGGCGTCTGCGTTAACAAGGCAAACTTCAAAGATACCGTCGCAAAGAAAAAGGCAAGCGACGACGACCTACGAAAGATCATCGTCAACGCCTACTATGTCCTCATGACGCGTGGCATGCTGGGAACGTTTCTTTATGTATGCGACCCGGCACTCAAGGAGTATTTGTCACGGTATATCCCGGTGATATAGACCTAACGACCGCCCTCCCCCATGTAACCATCCTGTAAATCATAGCGGCGCACTCGAGTTTTACCGTGATGCGGTCGCGCCTGGCGCTCCACTGTGCTAAAGTATCCCGAACGTTCAAACGACTACGAGGGGGAACTAGAAGATGGCACGTGTGCACAACTTCTCAGCTGGCCCGGCCGCGCTGCCCACAAGCGTGCTCGCCGAGATCGCCGACGAGATGATGGACTACCGCGGTTGCGGCATGTCCGTGCTCGAGATGAGCCATCGATCTAGCATGTACCAGCAGATCATCGACGACGCCGAGGCAACCCTGCGCCGCCTGCTGAGCATCCCCGACAACTACCGTGTCCTGTTTTTGCAGGGCGGCGCCACGCTGCAGTTTGCGGGCATCCCCATGAACCTCATGCGCCGCGGCCGCGCCGGCTACGTCGTGACCGGCAACTTTGCCAACAAGGCGTACAAGGAGGCCGCCAAGTACGGCGAGGTCGTGCTGCTCGCGAGCTCCGAGGACACCAACTTCGACCGCATTCCCACCATGTCCGACGTCAACGCGCGCATTGCCGCCGAGGCCGCGGGCGACGGGCTCGACTACGTCTACATCTGCCAGAACAACACCATCTTTGGCACCATGTACCACGAGCTGCCCACTTGCGGCGATGTGCCGCTGGTCGCCGATGTCTCGAGCTGCTTTTTGTCGCAGCCGCTCGACGTTGAGCGCTACGGGCTCATTTACGCCGGCGCACAGAAAAACGCCGGCGCCGCGGGCGTGACCGCGGTCATCGTGCGCGACGACCTCATCGCAGATGGCCCCGCCTTTGCGCAGACGCCGCAGTACCTGGACCTTAAGACCCAGGCCGCCAAGGGTTCCATGCTCAACACGCCCAACACCTTTGGCATCTACGTGTGCGGCAAGGTGTTCCATTGGGTGGAGCAGACCGGTGGACTTGCCGCCATGGCCGAGCGCAACTGGGCCAAGGCCAACCTGCTCTACGACCTGCTCGAGCACAGCGAGCTTTTCCATGGCACCACGCAAGCCGACAGTCGCTCCATCGCCAACGTCACCTTCCGCACCGGCGACGCCGAGCTCGATGCGACCTTTGTCGCAGGCGCGGCCGAACACCAGATTCAAAACGTCAGGGGCCATCGCCTGGTGGGCGGCATGCGCGCCAGCGTCTACAACGCCGTAACCATGGAAGACGTGCAGGCCCTGGCCTCGTACATGAAGGACTTCGAAGCACAGCATAGTTTGAGTCCGCGATCTAACTAGCCCGCAACGCGCGGGCCGACCAGCCACTTCAAACCACCTGTTTAAACCAAACCTGCTAAGGAGTTTTTCCATGCGTAAGATTAAGACCATCGACGACATCACTAAAGACGGCAAAGTCGAGTTTGGCGAGGGCTACGAATTTGTGGACACCGCCGAGGAGGCCGACGCCATCCTGATGCGCTCCACCGACCTGCACGGCTACGAGCTGCCCGAGGGTATCCGCGCCATCGCCCGCTGCGGCGCCGGCGTCAATAACATCCCCGTCGAGGAGTACGCCAAGAAGGGCGTCGTCGTCTTTAACTCCCCCGGCGCCAACAGCAACGCCGTCAAGGAGCTCGTCCTGGGCATGCTGGTGCTCTCGAGCCGCGGCGTGGTGCAGTCGATGAACTGGGTGCGCGACAACGCCGACGACCCCGAGATTCAGGTCGATGCCGAGAAGGCCAAGAAGGCCTTTGTGGGCCGCGAGCTCAAGGGTAAGCGCATCGGCGTCATCGGTCTGGGCAACGTGGGCTCCAAAGTCGCCAACGCCTGCGTCGATCTGGGCATGGACGTTTACGGCTACGATCCGTTCATTTCCGTCGAGCACGCATGGGTGCTGAGCCGCGAGGTGCAGCGCGTGGGCACGCTCGAGGATCTGTGCCGCGGCTGCGACTACCTCACCGTGCACGTACCCAGCAAGGCCGACACCATCGGCATGATCAGTACCGAGCAAATCAACCTGCTGGCACCCGACGCCGTGCTCATCAACTACGCGCGCGAGACCATCATTGACGAGGACGCCGTCGACGCCGCCCTGCGCGAGGGCAAGCTTAGCTGGTTTAGCTGCGACTTTGCCACGCCCAAGACCGTCAAGATGCCCAATACGTTTATCACCACGCACTCGGGCGCCGGCACCGGCGAGGCCGAGGCCAACTGCGCCGACATGGCGATCAGCGAGCTCAAGGATTACCTGGAAAACGGCAATATCGCGCACAGCGTCAACTACCCCGCCTGCAGCATGGGCAAGGCGCGCGCCGCGAGCCGCATCGCCTGCCTGCACGCCAACGTGCCCAACATGATCGGCCAGATCACGGCCATTCTCGCCAAGGACAACGCCAACGTGCAGCGTATGACCAACGAGTCCGCTGGCGAGAACGCCTACACCATGTTCGACACCGACGAGCACCTGGACGGCAGCACGATCGAGGCACTTAAGCAAATTCCGTCGATGTATCGTGTGCGCGTGATTAAATAGCGCCGGCGCCAATCCTGCCAGACAGACCACGAAGCCCATTCGGCCCCCGTTTTCACGAAACGGGGGCCGATTTTGTTGCTCCGGACGACTTTAAAATGATACCCAGAACAAGATTTTTTCAGATAATAGATAGTGAGGCTCAAGTCGCTAAGCACACCCGCTTTGATAAACAGCTTTATCAGGGACTTTAGTAGGTAAAAATCGATCACTATGTGCCGAATGTAAGTTGACTGTCCATTTTCCGAAACAACTTATTCTAGATAGCATTTTTAAGGCCCCTCCAAGGCGAAATATAAGTCTTTTTGTGACCAAAACTCTAGTCCGCGCGACCGTTTTCCACCCGCGCGGCTACATTCCTGCCCAATCGATAAAAATCTCCTCACGAAGCCGCCGTTCGAGCTCCTGCTGTCGCGGCGTCTTGTCTTTCAGCGGCACATCGAGATAGGACATGATGAGCTCCATCACCACGCGGAAGGCATCGGAGTCGGCCAGCTGACCATAGGTCATCAGAATGACGGGATATCCCATCGCTTGCAGCGCCGTCGTTCGATCGGAGTCCGAAATCTTGGATTCTATGGATCCGTGAATGGCTTTACCTTGGCATTCAACCAGACACTCTCTGCTGCCGTCCTTATTTGCCAGCAGGATATCGGCATAGCGCCTATCAAGCCCCGAAATCAGGCGGGCACTGCGCGTCAAGCGAATCTCGACGTTATTGGTAAGGCGCAGCCCTTCGCCGCCGCGCAACCTCGTAAGGCCAAACAGCATCGAAGCCTGGACCTCGAGCGGCGATGCCGCCACCCCCGTAATGCATTTCGCGGCACGCGTGAACGATTTAGCGCCGCGGAGCCCCGGGATCTTATCGACGTACTCGGTAAGTTCAGAGAGCTCAATCAAGGGAGGTCGTTTCCACAGGTCCGTTGGATTCCCCGAGGCATCCTTTACGTTTTCCCAGCCCGACCGTGCGTCACCCCACCGGCCCCCGTATGCCTGCTCAAGTGCCGACTTTACCTGAGGCGCAATCTTGCACACGGCAAAGGTGCCGCACATCTCATACATGCACATGATCAGACGCTCGTTTGAGACCGAGGAAGCCAGGGTCAGCAGGGTAAAGAGCGGGGACGCGACATCGAGGCAAAACTCTGTCTGTCGCATGGAATCAAACGGCCTCTCCCCGTTCCAAACATGCCTGACAATGCGATCGCCCTTACGCCCGCAGCCGCCCTGCGCCAAAACGTGTAACGGGGTGCCCAGGAAATGCGCGACGAGCGGATGCTCGCAAAGGCGCTCCCTGCGCGGATCGTCCGCAGAATCGGGCAGGTCCGGCATTATCGCCAAAACCTGTGGAGGTATCCGGTGATACCGAAAGGCAGATATGTCGCACAGCATGTCGTCCATAAAGGCTACGTACCCACCGCGCCGTTTGTAAACCCGCTCGGACGGCAAACGCGCTGGCTCGGCCTGCGAACGGTAAATGCTGCTGCGCGCGCGTCGCGAATCTCTCAGGAGGCTTACAATCGGTTTGGAAAGCAGACTGATTGTGAGGTTGCATATGGTTGATGAGGACTTTGCCTGGCGGCTTGCTCAGGAGCTCGTGCGGATCGACAGCTCAGACCCGGGCGCGTATGAGGATGAAATTGAGCGGTATATCAAAGCGCTGGTTGAGGCTCAGCTGGAGCGGTTGAGTCATCCGGTGCTCCATGCCGTGCAGGTTGAGGAACTCGAGGTGCTCCCCGGACGCCGCAACCTTATGATTACCATACCGGGCGTGAGCGACGAGCCGCGGCTGGTCTATATCTGCCACATGGATACCGTCACCTTGGGCGACGGCTGGGATACAGGCATTCCGCCGCTCGGAGCAATCGTGCGTGACGATAAACTCTATGGCCGCGGTGCCTGCGATATGAAGGGTGGCCTGGCCTGCGCCATTTCCGCACTGTTCCATACGCTCGAGCGCATGACGGCAAGCGGTGAGCTGCCCCGACGTGGCTTTTCGCTCATCTGCTCGGTCGACGAGGAAGACTTTATGCGTGGCTCCGAGGCGGCCATTGATGCCGGCTGGGTCGGTTCGCGCGAATGGGTGCTGGACACCGAGCCCACCGACGGACAGATCCAGGTGGCGCACAAGGGGCGCACATGGTTCGAGATTGAGATGGCAGGCGTCACGGCGCACGCGAGCCAGCCTTGGAAGGGCGCCGACGCCGTCGCCGCCATGGCAGAGGTCGTCTGCGCGTTGCGCCGCGCGTTCATGGCGCTGCCCGTACACGATGAGCTGGGGCCATCGACCATCACGTTTGGACAGATCGAGGGCGGCTACCGCCCCTATGTCGTGCCCGACCATGCCAAGGTCTGGGTCGATATGCGCCTGGCCCCGCCGACTGATACGGCCGCCGCGACGCGCATGGTAGAGCAGGCCATCGCCGGCGCCGAAGCCGCGGTCCCCGGCTGCCATGGCAGCTATACCGTGACAGGCGACCGCCCCGCCATCGAGCGCGATCCAAGCTCTCCCCTTCTGGCTGCACTCAAGCGTGCCGCCGATGACGTGACGGGCACAGACACGACCGTCGGCTTCTTTACCGGCTGCACCGATACCGCCGTCATTGCCGGCAAGATGGGTAACCGCAATTGCATGAGCTACGGCCCCGGCTCGTTGGTGCTCACGCATAAGCCCAACGAGCCGGGGCCCATGCCGATATCGTTCGCTGCCAGAACGTGCTCATCGCGCTTGTCGACAACACGCTCTGGGACGCAAGCGTCCAAGTTGGGGCATAATAAGCCGCGAACAAACCGACTCGCACGTTAGGACCGCCCATGAAAGCACTTCCGTTTCCCTGCATCCGCCCAGCTCAGGACCGCGTGCTCGAAGCGCTGCCGCAGATGGGCGGCATCCTGAGCGGCAACGACGCCCTGCGCGGCGCCATTGCCGACGGGCTCATGCTCAAAGATCCGGGCGCGGCGTATTACGTGTACGAATGCTCCGGAGAGCCAGGGCGCGTGACGGGCGTTGTGGCAATTTGCCCGGTCGGCGTACTGACGGGCGACGGCGCGACCCCCGCAGATGCGGCCGCAGCCGCCCGTGCAATCGCCGAGCTTAAGGTGCAGCCGCGCCCCGTGTCGCTCGCCTACGAGGCCTCGCCCGTTATGGATATCATCCTCGGTGCCGCCAAAGAGGGCGCGTCGCTCTATGCCGTCACCGACCCCGCCGGCATTACGCACCGCGCGTGGGAGGTCAAGCGCGAGGACGCCGTTGCCGCCATCCGAGCCATGCTCGACCAGGCACCGGAGCCGACGCCGGCAGACGACCCCACCTATGCTGCCGCGCTAGCAGGGGCGGCGCAGCTCCTGGCAGACGAAGCCCGCGCAGCCGGCGCCTACACGGGCAAAGAGCCGTTCAACTTTACCGTTGCCGCGTTATTCCCCCAGCCGCGCAGGTTGCCGGCGGCGCACCGCAGGTTCCGACGGGTTTGCTGACCCACCAGATCGCACGGTTCTAACAGGGCCTAAACGCCCGGCACAAAGACTCGGCAGCTCGACAAACAAGGGGCGGGGATACATGCGCATGCATCCCCGCCCCTTTCGCATCGAGCAATGATGTCGGCAATCCGCATCGCCACGCCCGCGCTACCCGCGCTGCGGACCCGCTGCCGCCACGAGCGGCTCAAGACCCAGCTCGCGCGCATAATCTTCTTGCGTAAAGACTTCGACCAGTTCAAACGTATCCGTCGCATCGTCAAACGCAAAATGCAGCACCGAGCAGTTGCCCGGAACGCGCTCGCGCTCGTCGGCCGCCGCTCCCCTCACGTGGTCCAAAAATTCCTTGATGGACGAGGCGTGGCTCACCGCGAGCACGCACTCGTGGTCCGGACGTCGCATAAGATCGGTCAACGTCGCCACCATGCGCTCGCGCACCTGCATCTGCCCCTCGCCGCCAAATTGGCGGTAGAAGTCACGCCACGGACGCTCGGGCATGAGCATCACGCGCTCGGCCTCAAAATCGCCAAAGAACCACTCGCACAGACCGTCCAGACGCTCGTAGGCAAGGCCCGGCCACAGGTTGGCGATAGTCTGCTCGGTGCGATGCAGCGTCGAGGTGTAGGCGTGGTCGGGCTCGATGCCACGCGCTCGCAAGAACATGCCAGCGCGCGCCGCCTGCTCGCAGCCCAACTGCGTGAGCGGCGAATCACTCCAGCCCTGAATAATGCGCTTGAGGTTAAATATCGTCTGTCCATGACGGACCAGATACAGGTCTTTATTCATAGGGGTCCTTTCGTTCGTTACCAGTCAAGGAGCGAAAACGCCCCGTCGCAATAGCCAAAATGAAGCACGGCACCGTTGTCGGGCTGTCCTCCCCCGCCGGCCACATACTCAAGAAACTCCTGACAGGCAGAGCCATGAGAGACCGCAAGCACACGATCGTGCTGCGGTCGGGCCATAATGCGGGACAGCGCCGCAACCATGCGCGCCCGTAGCTCGCCTTCAGATTCGCCACCAAAGGCCACCGGATAATCACCCCAGGGCTGCGGCGGCATCTCGCAATTTGATGTGCCCTCCAGCGAGCCCAAGTGCCACTCGCGCAGGTCGTCGACCAGCTCTATGGAACGGCCCTCGCCAACGATAAGCTCAGCCGTACGCTGCGCCCGACCCAACGGAGACGAATACGCATGGTCAAACGTCACGCCACGGTCCTCAAACGCCGCGCGCGTCGCCAGCGCCTGCTCGCACCCGCGCTCTGTGAGCGGCGAGTCTTGCCAGCCCTGCAAAATGTTCTGCACATTGAGCTCAGTCTGCCCATGCCGCACCAAATACAGATCGGCCACACGCCCTCCCCTCGCACCACCACAAAGGGGCCAGGTACCTTTGTGGTGGTTTTGCCGCCGGATCACGCCGAAATGGCGCGCAACTACACCAGCACGTCGGCAAGCGGACGCTTGGGAACGTGGTGCACCTGCGCCTCGTCGCGCCAGTAATTGATAGAACCATCCGGGTTGGAGTCGATCGCGTCGATCACCTGTGTCTCGGCTGGCACGCCAAAAGCCATGATCAGCTTGAGCTCGTATCTGTCGTTATCGAGCCCCATGGCATCGATTGCGCGGGGCGTAAAGGCCTTGAACATGCAAGCCGCCACCTCGGGCGTTGCGCTGCGCGCGGCGAGCATCATCGTCTGAGCCGCGATGCCCGTGTCGACCTCGGTGATAGGCGCGGCGGGCTTGCCGGGAACGGTGCGCTCGGCAAGAACTGCGATGTAGCCGGTCGGGCGTTCGCCCTCATTGGGACCCGACCAATCCTTGAGCGCACCAGCCCATGTGAGCTTTTCAAATAAGCTCGAACACTCCTCGACGTCGCTCACCACATGAAAACGCAGACGCTGAGCATTAGCGCCGCAGGGAGCCAGGTGCGCCAGCTCTGCCAGCTCAAGCAAAAACTCGCGCGGTACGCGCATGGACTCGTCAAATCGACGGCATGTGCGGGCGCGACGAACCAGCGCGTCAAACGATTCCAGACCGAGCTTTTCGCAACCTTGCTTTGCCATCGACTCCACGCTCGACGGCGCCGCGGGAACAGCTTCGTTCATAGAGACCCCCAATACAAGGCAATTGTTCTTAGGAAAATCTAACCTAAAACGCAGGCAATAACGAACAGAGCCGCAATGTTCTACACCTGTTGAATAGAAAAACGCGACATGGGGAACAACGAGAACAAATCGGGACCTTTGGGTTACACTTCGCCCTCCCCGACCCATACGCCGGTGCCTTTAGGCGATACTTGTTGTAGCAACTGCGGCATACGCCGCAAAAACAACAATGACGGCAAACGCCGTGCGGAAAGGAGACCTCATGGGCATCTTTAAGAACGACGACCAGCAGTCGAATCTGTTTGGATTTGACGAGAAAAGCATGGCAGGCAAGGCAATCAAGGCCGTGCGCTGGATCTACGCCGCCACGGGCGTCATCGCACTGCTTGCCGGCATCGCGCTGCTGTTTGCGCCCGCCAAGTCCCTCGTCTTCCTGACGACCGTCCTGGGCTTCTACTTTGTGATCACGGCTGGCGTCAGGCTGTTCACCGCCATTTTTGAGCCGCTGCTGCCCGCCGGCTGGCGCGTGACGAGCATCATCTCCAACCTGCTCATCATCCTGGGCGGCGTCATAATCCTGCGCAATCAGGCCTTCTCGACCGCAACGCTCACCACGCTCGTGGTGGTCGTGGCTGGCTTTGGCTGGATCGTCGAAGGTGTCATGTCCATTCTGGAGTCCGAGCTTTCGTCCAACCGCGCCCTCGCCATCCTGAGCGGCGCGCTCTCCATCATCGCCGGCATGTTCGTGTTTATCTATCCGCTGTGGTCGGCAAAGATGCTCGTCATCTTTAGCGGCGCCGCGCTCCTGGTGTTTGGCGTGACGCTGATTATTCGCGCTATCCGCTTTGGCAAGCTGGTGCACTAGATGCCGCGGACGCTGTTTATTGATGCCGACGCCTGCCCGGTTACGCGCGAGTCGATCGACTGTGCACGGCGGGCGGGCGTCGCCGTGGTGATTGCCGGCAACAGCACGCAGAACCTGGAGCGGCACATTCGCCGCGACGATCCACGTGATGCCGAGCACGCGCGACGCGGCTTTTGGGTCACCACGCTCGATGTGAGCGTGGGCGCCGATAGTGCCGACTTTGCCATTGTCGAACGTCTGCAGGCGGGCGACGTGGTCGTGACGCAGGACATTGGCCTGGCGAGCATGGTGCTCGGCCGCGATGCCTCCGCCATCGGCGTGCGCGGGCGAGTGTACGACAAGGCGACCATCGACATGCAGCTGTTTATTCGTCACGAGGAAAAGAAGGTGCGCCGCGCTGGCGGTCGCACCCGCGGGCCAGCAGCCTTCACCAGCGAAGACCGCGCCCGCTTTAAGCGCAACCTCACCGAGCTGCTGCGCTAACCAAGGCAGATTTTTGGGACATGCCTAAAACTCTGCCTTTTTGTTTTGGACGGTGTGAGCGCTCAGGATCCGTGGCTCAACAAAAAACGGGCTTCAAAATGCCATGCGTCGCCGCATTGTGCAGACGCCGTGCATGGCTATTTTGAAGCCCGTTTTGTTAGGACTACTTAGAGGCCAAAGGCAGATAGGACGAGGCCCCAGCCCGCGCCGATGACGTACATCATGACCAGGAACACGGCGTTTTCGCGGGCGCTGCGGTTGGTGCGGAACAGGACCAGGTAACCCACGCCGGCGGAAATGAGCGTGCCGGCGAGCATCGGCGCCAGTTGCAGCGCGCCTTCCAGATACAGCTGCGTGATGACCACGCTCGCCGAGCAGTTGGGGATCAGGCCGACAAGCGCCGAACCCAGGACGGCGAGCGTCTCGTTGCCGCGCAGGAACTGCTCGATTGCGGACTCGCCAAAGGTCTCGAGCACGGCGACCAGAATCAGCGTCACCAGGAAAATGAATATCGATACCTGCACGGTATGCGAGATGGCGCTGCGGATAATCGACAGGACGGGCGCACCTTCGTGTGAGTGGGAGTGACCGTGGTCATGATGGTGTTCATGCTCGCCCTCATGACCGTGATCGTGGCCATGTCCATGTTCGTGCTCGTCTTCGTCGTCATCACAACCGCAATGGTCGCGCTCACACAGCTCATGGATGTGGTCGGCGCTCACGCCCGCCTCGGCCACCTCGTCGATGATGTCACCGCCGCTGTGATCGTCATGCGCGCAGTTAACGTGCGCCGGATTGACAGCGGTTCCCAACACGGTACGACGAATCGCCGCATGCGCGCGGGCGTTGCGACGCAGGCCACGAATGGCAGCATCCACGATAAAGCCCGTGACCAGCGCGATCAGCGCTTTCGAAGCCAAAAGCATCGCCATAGTCTGCACGGGAACCTGCTCGGCAAGTAGCAGCGGCAGCATCTCGTCGGAGGTCGAGAGAAACACCGCCACCAGGGTGCCCAGCGTCACGACGCGACCGGCGTATAGCGTTGCCGCCATGGCCGAAAAGCCGCACTGCGGCACCATGCCCAGCAACGAGCCAACCACGGGGCCGGCGGCGCCGGCACGCTTGATGGTACCGTTGACGCGATCGCCTGCCACATGCTCGAGCGTCTCGAGGACCAGATATGTCACCAACAAGAACGGCACCAGCGAGAGCGTGTCCTTGCCGGCGTCGAGCAGAATATCAATCAGCAAATCCATGACGGATGGAACCTTTCGTGTCTTTCGGCAGCATTGTAAAAGTCCTAGCGGTCAACTAGGGTATTGTAATTGTCCTAGGCGTGATGCCAATAGTTGCCCATGGTAAACTATCATCTCGCCATAACTCGACAAACCCGAGCCGCGCGACGCGGCCCGTCCAAGGAGCAGCATATGAACGTTTCGCAAGCACTCGAATACGAGCGCCAGCCGTTTATCCCCATGTTTATCTACGGCGACCACGGCGCCATGGAGTCCGAGCGCCAGAAAGGCGAAGAGGCCCTCAAGGTGCTCGAGACTGAGTACTTTACCGCCGAGGACGACCCCGGCTTCGATTTTGCCACCGTGCGCGACCTGGCCGACCGCAACCGCGACCTGTGCGACCAGATTGGCGAGGCGCGCCTGCGCAACGTGACGCCCGCGACGCTTTCGCGCGGCCTGTCCGACGCCGACACCTGCGCCGCCATCGGCAAGATGCAAAAGCGCACCGCCGCGTCCGTCATGCGCGAGATCCGCGGCGACCGCGACGCACTCGGCGTGGCCTACGCTCGCAAGCCCATTCAGGGCACGGTGCTCGGCATCGACATCGAGACCACCGGCCGCGCACCCGAGCGCGGCTACATCATCAACGTGGGCTGGGAGATCATGGAGCTCACCAGCGACGCCGTCCCGCACGACGCCGAGGCACACTACTGCGGTCTGCCCGATATCTACCGCGGCGAGGATGTGCCGCTTTCGAATATCCACCACATCACCTGGGACGACATCGACGGCAAAACGCCCTTCCGCGAGAACAAAGAGCTGCAAAAGCAGCTGCTCAAGCTTATGAAGAAGTACCCGTACATGGCGCACAACGCCGCCTTTGAGGACAGCTGGTTCAAGATCCACCTGGACGGCTACGCCGAGGCACGCCGCGCCGGCAAGATAATCGTCATCGACTCGCGCCAGATCTGCCGCAGCCTGGACGCCGATGTGCGCTCGCTCCCCCGCGAGTCCGCGCCCGCCGCGCTCGAGAACTGGGCACGCCGTCGCGGCACCCTCGCCGCCGACGCCAACGAGCAGCACCTGGGCCTCGACGACACCGACCTCATGCTCCGTACCGTCCAGGCCGAGTTCAACCTCAAGAACCTGTTTGCCAAGTAAAAGCGCCATTCGCGAGCAATACCTGTCGGGCCATAGCGCCTGTGTAAAAGCGATACGCCGAGACGCTCCTCTCAAGCGACGCAATGCGGGCCGATATCCAAGTGGATATCGGCCCATTTTTGCACGTCGCTAAGGTATCCACGTTGGCATCGGCGGCCTTATCCGAGCCCATCGATGCCCTTAGCCGCCACTAGGGCCATTCGATAGCAAAATATTTCACAAATATATATTGACATATGAACATGCGCTCATATACTCGGAAGTAAGTTATATGAGCGCATGTTCATATGAAAGGATATTGCGATGAGCGATCCCGTTGATGAAATAAAGTCCAGCATCGACACCACCATCGTGCCCGACATCCCCACCACCTGCTCGCCCGAGGACCTTCCCGACGAGGAGCTTCTCTACGACCTCGCCGACCTGTTCAAGGTCTTCAGCGACACCACGCGCATCAAGATCCTCTATGCCCTCATGGGCCGCGAGCTCTGCGTGGCAGACATCGCCGAAGCGACCGAAACCTCGCAGTCCGCGGTGTCGCACCAGCTGCGTACACTCAAGCAGTCGCACCTGGTTAAATTCCGGCGCGACGGGCGCAATATCCTATACTCGCTCGCCGACGACCACGTCTACACCATGCTCAACCAGGGCATGAGCCACATCTGCGAATAGCGACTAACCACGGTACCAGCGCGGCCTGCACCCAAGCCGCAAATACAGGGAAAGGAACCCACCATGAAAAAGCAGTTTAAGCTCGATGAGATCGACTGCGCCAACTGCGCGCGTAAGCTTCAGGACGAGCTGGCCAAGCTCGAGGGCGTCAAGTCCGTTTCGGTCAACTTTATGACCCAGAAGCTAACGCTCGAGGCCGATGAAGCCGAGTTCGACGAGGTCCTCGACCGCGTCGTGGAGTTTACCGCCGACGCCGAGCCGGACTGCGAGATCATTCTCTAGCCTGCGCATACGCTGACCCGCAAGGCCGCGCTTGCCGCGGCCTTTATCCACGATTTTATATGAGCGAGTGTTCATACATTCAAATGGGAGGATTGAATCATGGCAACCGCCGATCCCAAGAAGAAAAAGAAGAAGCGTAAGAAGAAAGAGTCCCTTGAGCATAAGCGCAACCGTATCCTGGTAGCGCTAGGCATTTTTGCCGTTGTTTATGCCCTCGACGAGCTCGGAGCTCTCACTATCGCATTTGGGGAGCCCGGCAACGTCTACGCCAGTTTCGTGCTGTTCCTCGTGCCGTTTTTAATTGCCGGCTACGACGTGCTCCAAAAGGCATACAACAACATCCGCCGCGGCAAGGCCTTCGACGAAAGCTTCCTCATGGCCGTCGCGACCATCGGCGCGTTTGCCATGGTGCTCTTCCCCGATACCGATCCGCACATGGCCGAAGGCGCCGCTGTCATGCTGTTCTACCAGGTCGGCGAGCTGTTCCAGGCATACGCCGTGGGCAAGAGCCGCAAGTCGATCAGCGCCATGATGGACATCGCACCCGATTATGCCAACGTCGAGCAACCCGACGGCACACTCGAGCAGGTCTTTCCCGATGACATCGCCGTCGGCACCGTCATCGTCGTCAAGCCCGGCGAGCGCGTGCCCATCGACGGCGTCATCGTCGAAGGCGAGACGCAGCTCGATACCGCCGCCCTTACCGGCGAGTCGGTCCCCCGCCCGGCCAAAACCGGAGACGATATCATCAGCGGCTGCATCAACATGACGGGTCTCATCCACGTGCGCACCACCAAGCCATTTGGCGAGTCCACCGTCGCGCGCGTCCTGGAGCTCGTAGAAAACGCCAGCGAAAAGAAGGCGCGTACCGAGAACTTCATCACGCGCTTCGCCCGCGTCTACACGCCCGCCGTCACCGGCGCGGCCGCGGTACTCGCGCTCGGCGGCGGCTTGGTCACCGGCGCCTGGTCCGACTGGATCCTGCGCGGCCTGACCTTCCTGGTCGTCAGCTGCCCGTGCGCGCTCGTGATCAGCGTCCCGCTCAGCTTCTTTGGTGGCATCGGCGGCGCGTCCAAGCTGGGAGTTCTCATCAAGGGCTCCAACTACCTCGAGACGCTCGCCGATGTGGATACCGTCGTCTTTGACAAGACCGGCACGCTCACCAACGGCACGTTTTCGGTCGTGGCGGTACACCCCGAGACCGGCTATACCGAGCAGTCACTGCTTGAGGTCGCGGCCCTTGCCGAGTCGTTTTCCGATCACCCCATCGCGCAGTCGGTACGCGCCGCCTTCCAGGGCGAGCTCGATCCCAAACGCGTAAGCGACTCCACCAATGACGCGGGCCATGGCGTGACGGCGAATATCGACGGCAAGCGCGTCATCGTCGGCAATGCCAAGATGCTTGCTGCGGCCGGTATCGACGCCCCCAATTGCGAGGTCGTCGGTACGATCCTCCATGTACTGGTCGATGACACGTACGCCGGCCATATCGTAATTGCCGACACCATAAAGGCCGATGCCAAGCAGGCGATTCGCGACTTGCACACTGCCGGCGTCAAACGCACCGTCATGCTCACGGGCGACCGCGAGGAAGTGGCTGCTGCGGTGGCCAAGCGACTGGGGCTCGACGAGTTCCACGCGCAGCTGCTGCCGGGCGACAAGGTCGAGCGCGTCGAGGCATTGCTGGCGGCCGAATCGGGCAAGGGCAAGCTCGCCTTTGTAGGCGACGGCATCAACGATGCGCCCGTGCTCACCCGTGCAGACGTTGGCATTGCCATGGGCGCCATGGGTTCCGACGCCGCAATTGAGGCTGCCGACGTCGTGCTCATGGACGACAAGCCTTCCAACATTTCCCGCGCGATCCGCGTGGCGCGCAAGACCATGACGATTGTTTGGCAGAACATCATCTTTGCGCTGGGCATTAAGTTGCTGATTCTGGTGCTCGCGGCGCTGGGCATCGCCAATATGTGGCTCGCCGTCTTTGGCGACGTGGGCGTGGCGATCATCGCCATCCTGAACGCCATGCGCGCGATGGGTGTCAAGAACCTGTAGCATACGTGGTCCCTCCGGCCGGGGCCGGGCTTGGTTTTGAAAACGTCCTCGACCAATGAAGTGCCCCCATTCTGCTCCTTCGGAGCTACGAACGGGGGCACTTCTGGTCTGCGGAATGTTTTCAAAACCAAGCCCGGCCCCGGCCTGCGGTGACGTTGCTGGTGGTTCTTGGGCATCGCTTGCTGGCGGGGTTCCTTGTCTGAGTTGGACTTAGTTGGTGGGGTCACTCGTCCCAATCGCTGTCCCGCGCCTTTGCCGCGGGAGGCGCGCCGCTGCGGGAGCGCTAGTCGGTCGTTGTTGGCGCCGAAGCACCATCCCTCCCCAGCATCGACCTTAGCTTCTCAAAGCTCTCCTCGCTCAGGCAGTGCTCCATGTGACACCCCTCTTGCAAGGCAACCTCGGGCGCTACGCCCGCATCCTCTAGCAGCCCTACAAAAAAGGCAATGGCGCTCCCACATTTGACGGGCAACCTCAAGACCGCGTTCCGTCAGATGTACGTCGCGTTTGCCCATCTCCACGTAGCCGCTGCTCTCCAAGGCCGCCATGGCTTTAGAGACGCTTGCCTTGGTAACGCCCAGGTATTCGGCGACGTCAATCGATCGAACGATGCCCTGGCGCTCCGAGAGCACATAAATAGATTCGAGATAGTCTTCTCCAGATTCACGCAGGGCCATGGGCCGCCTTTCGCGATGGCTTCTAGTTAGCCTTTGGATACTTTTGCTTGATTTACTTTACCGCAAAAGTTGCCCATGTCTTACTACGTTGTCTAAAAAGTTAACCGTGTTTCACAAAATGCGCGGAGCAAGCAGGGCGACACGGCACGCAACGTGCAGGGAGTGTCCCCAGCTGCCGGCAGAAAAGGAACGTCCCCAAGTGCCAAGCCGCAGCTAAAGCAGCCCAAAGTGCTTCGCAGCGTTATAGATCCCGTCGTCGTCCACGGCGGTCGTCACATAGGTCGCCGCGGCCTTCACGGTGTCCTGCGCGTTGCCCATGGCCACGCTCGTGCCCACGGCGGCAAACATCGACAGGTCGTTCTCGCCATCGCCAAAGGCGATCGCCTCGCTCGCGTCGATACCCAGCCGCTCCAGTGTCGCAGCCACGCCCAGGTCCTTGCCGCCGTTGGCCGGAATAATGTCGCAGAACAAATCGCACCAGCGCGTAGTGAGCGAATGCGACACCGCATCGGTCACGATATGCTCGTCGGCCGGGTCCACAAAGGCGCAGAACTGGTAAACCGGCGCATCGAAGGCATGCTCGAACGGCTCCTCGTGGTAGACGATCCCCGCGTTGTTGCCGGCCGTCACCACGCGCTCGGACAGGCGGTTCACAAACGAGTTCTCGCCCTGCATGCACAGCGAGTCGTAGCGCCCCTGCGCCACCTGGTCCACAATCACCGCAACGTCGTCCGGATCGATCGGGCAGCTGCGATAAACGCCCTTGGCATCAAAACAGTGCTGGCCCGAAAGCGTAATGTACGCATCCCATCCCAAGTCGAACAGCCAATCCGGCATCTGGTAGGTCGGGCGGCCCGTGGCGATCACGCACGCAATCCCCTGCTCGCGAAAGCTGTCGAGTACCTGCTGCGCCGACGCCGGAATCTGGTGGGTCTTAAAGCTCAGCAGCGTGCCGTCGATATCGAAAAACGCGGCCTTAATCATCCTCGCCTACTCCTCGCCCTCGAGCTTCTCGCTCGCCTCGAGCCACGCCATCTCCAGCTCGTCCATGGCGGCGTGGGCCTCGTCGATCTTTGCCTGCTGCTCGCCGAGCGCCGTGTAGTTGGTGGGGTCAACCTGTGCCATCGCGGCCTCGGCCTCCTCCACGCGGGCGCGCTGCGTCTCCATTTTGCGCTCGAGCGAGCTCACCTCGCGGCGGAGCTTCTGGCGCTCGGCGTTGGAAAGGCCATTGGGCTGGCCGCTCGACTTGGGCTTTTCGGCCGCAGCCGCCGCAGCACCAGTGTCAAACGTGCCGGTCTTGGCGCTCGGCGCACCCACGGGCTCGCCCTCGGCGGTAGCGTTGCACAGGCGCAGGTACTGGTCGACGCCGCCGGGCATATGCGTCAGGTGGCCGTCGAGCAGCGCCCACTGCTGGTCGGTCACGCGCTCCATCAAGAAGCGGTCGTGCGTCACCAGGATCAGCGTGCCGGGCCAGCCGTCGAGCAGGTCCTCGACAATCGCGAGCATGTCGGTATCCAGGTCGTTGCCGGGCTCGTCCAGGATAAGCACGTTGGGCTCGTCCAGGATCGTCAGCAACAGCGACAGGCGACGGCGCTGGCCGCCCGAAAGATCGCCGATGCGGCTCCAGAGCTGCTGGGTCGTAAAGCCCAGACGCTCGCAGAGCTTCTCGGGCGAAGTCTCCTTGCCGTCGATGACGTAGTACTTCTTATAGTTGCTGAGCACCTCGCGGATCGTGTCGCCCATGAAGGGCTCGAGCTCCTCGAGCTGCTGCGACAGCACGCCAAAGCGCACCGTCTGGCCAATCTTCACACGGCCGCGCATGGGTTCAATCTTGCCCTGGATCACGTCGAGCAAGGTCGACTTGCCGGCGCCGTTCTCGCCCAAAAGACCATAGCGGTCGCCCGCGCCGATGAGCCAGGTCACGTCGGAGAGCACCTGCTTGGGCGCGCCATCGGTATCCGCATAGCCGGCGTCCACGTCGACCACGTCGATAACCTGCTTGCCCAGGCGGCTCACCGCCAGGCGCTTGAGCTCCAGCTCGTCGCGCACGGGCGGTACGTCGGCGATGAGCTCGCGAGCGGCATCCACGCGAAACTTGGGCTTGGTGGAGCGCGCCTGGGCGCCGCGGCTCAGCCACGCGAGCTCCTTGCGCGCCATGTTTCGACGGCGCTCCTCGGTAACTGCGGCCATGCGGTCGCGCTCCACGCGCTGCAGGATATATGCGGAGTAACCGCCCTCGAAGGGATCGACCTGGCCGTCGTGGACCTCCCACATGCTGGTGCAGACCTCGTCCAAGAACCAGCGGTCGTGCGTGACCACGAGCATGGCGCCCTGGCCGCGCTGCCAGCGGGCCTTTAGGTGACGCGCGAGCCAGTTGATGGTGCGCATGTCAAGGTGGTTGGTAGGCTCGTCGAGCATAAGCACGTCGTAATCGCCGATTAGCAGGCGCGCGAGGTCCACGCGACGGCGCTGGCCGCCCGAAAGCTCGCCCACCGTGCCCTCCCAGGGCACATCGCTAATAAGGCCGGCCAGGATCTGACGCGTACGCGGGCTCGAGGCCCACTCATACTCGGGCGTGTCACCGACGACGGCATGGTGCACGGTATCGGTATCGACCAGGTTGTCCTTTTGGCCGAGCAATCCGATCGTCGTGTCGCGGCGATGCGTCACGCGGCCGTCGTCGGGCTCCAACGTGCCGGCGAGTACGCTCAGCAGCGTCGACTTGCCGTCGCCGTTTTTGCCGACGATACCAATACGGTCGCCCTCGCCCACGCCGAGCGTCACGCTATCGAAAATATGCTTGGTGGGAAACTCTAGGCTGACGGAATCGCATCCCAAAAGAATCGCCATATGCCCTGCTCCTTCGTAGAAATTCAACGTTGTCCATGATAGCAGCGAGCCCCACCCCAAACCACCACGAAGGTGTCTGTCCCCTTTGTGGTGGTCGTTTCGGTCGCGGAGCAAAAAGGCGGGCCATCTCACGCAAGAGATGACCCGCCTCTCCAATCAGTCCCGCGGCAACCGTGGCCGCCGCGGGCCTCAAGCATGTCCCGGACTAGGAGAACATGCCAGTGAGGTAATCATTCAGCCGCTTGTCCTTGGGCCGTTGGAAAATCTCGTCGGTCTCGTCGTACTCGACCATATCGCCCATGTAGAAGAACGCCGTGCGGTTGGACACGCGCGACGCCTGCTCCATGTTGTGCGTCACGATGACGATGGCGCGGTCGGCAACAATCGATGACATGAGGTCCTCGATCGCCAGCGTCGAGATGGGGTCGAGCGCCGAGCAGGGCTCGTCGAACAGGATCACGTCGGGGTTGAGCGCCAGCGTGCGCGCGATGCACAGACGCTGCTGCTGACCGCCCGAAAGAGCGTAGGCGCTCTTGTCGAGCTTGTCCTTGACCTCGTCCCACAGCGCCGCGCCACGCAGACTCTCCTCGACCATGCGGTCGAGCTCGTCACGGTCGGTGATGCCGTGGCGCTTGGGCGCAAACGTGATGTTGTCGCGAATAGACTTGCGGAAAGGGTTGGGCTGCTGAAACACCATGCCAATGGACCGACGCAGCTCGTAGGTGTTCTCGGCCTTGATGTTCACGTTGCGCCCGCGGTAGTTGATCTCGCCCTCCACGCGGCAGCCGCGGATCTCGCGATTCATAAGGTTGAGGCTACGCAAGAAGGTCGACTTGCCGCAGCCCGAAGGCCCAATGAGCGCCGTGATCTCGCCCTTGTGAAAGTCGAGCGACGTATTGTGCAGCGCATGGTGATCGCCATAGTACACGTTGACGTCCTTGGTGGAGAGCACGACCTCGTCGCTCACGGCCTTGCCGCTCACGCGCACGCGCTTCTCGCTCTCCCCCACGCTCGACAGGAAGTCCTGGGTCTCGGACGTGGCCGCTTCGGTTGCGGGCGTTGCATTTATCTCGCTCATTCGGCCGTCATCTTCCTTGCCAATTGCTTGCCCACGATACGGGCGACTACGTTAAACAGCAGCACGCAGATCATCAGCAGCGCCGCGGTGCCCCAGACGATCTGCTGGGCCTCGGGGCTACCCTCGCCATAGATCTTGTAGATGTGCACGGCGAGCGACTCACCGGGGCGGAACACGTTCCAGGCGCAGGTGGGGCTCGACAGGTTAAAGCTCAAGAAGTTCAGACGCACCGGCGAGCTCATGCCTGAGGTAAAGAGCAGTGCCGCGGCCTCGCCAAACACGCGGCCGGCCGAAAGCACGATGCCGGTCACGATGGCGGGCATGGCCTCGGGAATCAAGATGTGCAGCGTGGCCTCCCAGCGGGTAAGGCCCATGGCCAGACACGCATCGCGCTGGGCCTGCGGCACGTCCTCGAGCGCCTGTTGGATCACGCGCACCAGGATGGGAATGTTGAACATGGTGAGCGCGACGGCGCCGGAGATGATGGAGTACTTCCAGCCCAGCTGCACCGAGAACACCAGGAAACCGAACATGCCGACAACGATGGAGGGCAGCGAGGACAGCGTCTCGATGGCAGTGGAGGCGATGTCGCGGATGGGCCCATTCGGCGCGTACTCAACCAGAAAGACCGCGCCGCCCAGACTAATGGGCACCGAGATGATCAGGGTGATCAGCAGCAGATAGAACGAGTCGAACAGCTGATAGAGCACGCCGCCCTGGGTTCCGTTGGCGCGCGACGGCTGCGTGAGAAAGCCCGGCTGGAACAGCGTCGAGACCCCCTCGAACAGGATATAGGCCACCATAGAGATGACGATGAGCATGACAATGGCGGCGATTGCCGTCAGCACGCCCGTGGCGATGCGGTCCTGCTTTTGGACGCGCCCGAGTCTCGCCTCGTCGATATGGATGCGCGTGCTAGCCACGAGCCTTCGCCCCCCTGCGGCCGATAAGGTGGATGATCAGGATGAAGATGAGACTCATGCCCATCAGCAGCAGACCGAGCGCCCACAGAACATCGTCCTGGGCCGAGCCCTCGGCATAGACCGCCATAGACGTGGTGAGCGTGGTGGTGATGGTGGACGCCGGCGACAGCAGTGACGTCGGCATGGCCTCGATGCCGCCGATAACCATGCGCACGGCGAGCGTCTCGCCAAAGGCGCGGGTCATGCCAAGGATGACTGCGGTCATGAGCGACGGCATGGCGGATTTGAGCACCACGTGCCAGATGGTCTGCCAGCGGGTGTAGCCCAGCGCGAGCGAGCCCTGACGGTAGCTGTCGGGCACGGCGCGCAGGCCATCGACCGAAAGCGTGGTCATGGTCGGCAGGATCATGACGGCCAGCACGACGGCGCCGGGAAGGATGCCCAGGCCCGTGCTCACGTGGAAAACGCTCTTCATAAGACCGACGACCACGTGAAAGCCGATCAGGCCAAAGACGACCGAGGGAATGCCGGTCAAAAGCTCAATAAGCGGCTGAAAGATCTTGGAGCCAAACTTAGGGCTAATCTCGACCGCAAAGATGGCAGAGCCGATGGCGATGGGCAGCGCGATGAGCGTGGAGAGCATCATGACCGCAAAGGAGGTGACGATCAAGGGCAGGGCGCCGGTGTAGGGCAGGCCGTTTTTAGCCGTGTTGGCCAGGTCCCACTTGGTGCCGGTGAAGAACTCGACGACCGAAACGCCGTCCTTGAGAAAAGCCGAGAGGCCCTTTTGGGCGACCATAAAGATGAGCGCGGCAACGACAAGCGTCACGAGCACTACGCACGCGCCCGTGACGCCCAGGCCCACGTTCTCAAGGTCGCGCTTTGGCAGCTGTTTTGCCATTGCAAACCTTTCCGGGGGCGATTACTTATTTAGCAGAGACCTTGCCGCTGGCGTCCTTGACGACCTTCATGGCAGAGACGGGGATAAAGCCTTGCTCCTCGACGAGCTTGCCCTGGACGTCGTCGGAAAGCATGAACTCCAGGAAGGCCTTGGTGGCGTCGTCGGCGTCCTTTGCGCAGTACATGTGCTCGGTAGCCCAGATCTTAAAGGAGTCGTCGGTGACGTTTGCGCTCTTGGGCTCGACACCCTCGACCTTGATGGCGTTGAACTTGGAGTCATCGAAGTGCGAGAAGTCCAGGTAGGAGATGGCGTTGTCGGTGCTGCCCATCTGAGTCTGAACGTCGCCGGACTTGTCGAGCTCGGCGTCGCCCTTAAAGTCGACGGCCTCGTCGCCAAAGACGGCAGCCTCGAAGGTGGCGCGGGTGCCGGAGCCGGCCTTGCGGTTGAGAACGACGATCTCGGCGTCGTCGCCGCCGACCTCCTTCCAGTTGGTGATCTGGCCGGAGAAGATGCCCTTGAGCTGCTCGAGGGACAGGTCGTCGACCTTCACGTTCTTAGAGACGACGGGACCCATGCCCACGACGGCGACCTCGTGGTCGACGAGGTTCTTGACCTGGTCGGCCTCGAGCTTGGTCTCGGCGAAGACGTCGGAGTTACCGATGGTGACGGTGCCGGCGGCAACAGCGGTCAGACCTTTGCCCGAACCGTTGCCCGAGCCGGAGACGGAGACGTCGGGGTTGGCATCCATGAACTTCTCGGCAGCGGCCTCGACGAGAGCCTGGAACGAGGAGGCACCGTCGTAGGTCACCTCGCCGGAGACGGACTCGGCAGCAGCGGCGCTACCCTTGTCGGCGGCGTCGGATGCGCCTGCGCCGCCGCAGCCAACGAGACCGAGACCGACGATGCTGGCAAGACCACCAGCAAGGCCGAGGAACTGACGACGAGAATAAGCCTGATCGAGCATGATCTTCCTTTCATACATGCAACTCGCGGGCACCCTGCCCGCTTTGCTGTTTGGAAAGATACGGCCTCGATCGGACGACAGCCGCGTTATCTGCGGTCTCTTACGGGCTTTTGATAGACCCTTACCGCAAGCGCGGCCCAGCCTTTACAAACGAATAACAATCCCCACCCAAGCATGGCACGCTTTTTACACCAATAAAAACAAAGTTGCGGTGAAATAGTTCCTGCTTGGCCATCAAATGGCCCATTTTAGGAACTACTCCACCGCAACTTAGATTGGGAAACCGCGTAACCTTAAAGTTCGAGTTCGTTTAGACGAAGGATCGCCACGATATAGATCTTGAGCGCCTGCTTGAGCTGTTCCTCGTTGGCGCACTCGTTGGGGCCGTGCATCTGGCCGCCCCATGCGGGCAGCTCCAGGCCGGTCTCCTCGGGGCCAAACGAGACGGCGCGGGCAAAGTTGCGCGCGTACGTGCCGCCGCCCATGGCAAAGGGCTCGGCATGCTTGCCCGTAAACTCGTTATAGGTATCGATAAGCGCCCTCACGGCCGGGTCGTCGGCCGAAACTGAGAACGGCACCTTGGCACGACCCACGCGATACGTCACGCCAAAGCGGCCCACGAGCGGCTCGAGCTGCTCGCGGATGGTATCGGCGCTCGTGCTGTCGGGGAAACGCACGTCGATGACCTGCTCAATGTGGCCATCCACCACGCGGATGACGCCGGGGTTGCACGTGAGCGGGCCAAACGCCGCGCTCGTCGCATCGATGCCCAAGCCGCGACCATAGGCGTCCGCATGCACAAAGGCCAAGAACTTGACGAACTCGTGCTCCGCAGGCGTGAGCAGGCGCTCGCCGCGGGCACCAAACGTATCCTCGACCTCGCGCAGGTACGTCACGATCAGGCCGACGGCGTTGATCGTCCCCTCGGGCATCGAAGCATGGCCACCAATACCGTGCGCAAAAATCTGGGCATGGCCGTTCTCGAGCGCCGTAATCTCCAGGCGGTCGGCGTTCTCAACAGGCGCCGGCAGCTCATCGGCGGCAATCGCAAGCTCGCAGATAGACTGCGACGGAATGGCGTTGCTCGCTTCGGCGCCGCTCCAGGACACAATGCGCCCGCCGTCGATCTTGGGACTCGCAAACGTCGCCCCAAACTGGCCCTTCTCGGCATTACAAACCGGGAACTCGGCATCGGGCGTAAACAGAAAGTCGGGGTTCGCGTGGTTCTCCAGATAATGGTGAACGTCGGACATGCCCACTTCCTCATCGCATCCCAGCAGCGCGCGGAAGGTATAGCGCGGGGTAATGCCGTGCTTGAGCAGATAGGCGCCGGCGTAGAGCGACAGCACCGCCGGGCCCTTGTCGTCGATTACGCCGCGACCGAGCAGCCAGCCCTCTCGGCGCTCCATCGCAAACGGGTCGGTGTTCCAACCGGGACCGGCGGGAACCACGTCCACGTGGCAGATGGTCGCGAGCTGCTTGTCGCCGCGGCCAGGGATATCGGCAATGCCCACATAGCCCTCGTCGTCGCTCGTCTGGTAGCCGAGCTTCTGCGCAATGCCGAGCGCGCAATCGAACGCATCACGGACCGGGCGGCCAAACGGCGCACCGGGCTCTGCGTCGGCAGCAACGGCTACGGACGGATAACTCACCAGCTGCTCGATATCGGCGACGACATCTTCCCAGACCTCGTCGACATACTCAGCGACGCTCTGCTCCACCTGATTCATGGACGACCTCCTTACCAATGAGGGGCGAGCGTGCCCGCCCCTCACATCACATACTTATATAGCGAAAAGTTTAGCAAGCTCGGCCGCCGAGTGCACCACCGCATCGGCACCCGCGGCCTCGTGCTCCCCCGGCGCCGCCGCGCCCGAATAGATGCCGATACACGGCACACCCATCGCGTGCGCGCCCTCCACATCGTTAAAGCGGTCGCCGATCATCACGGCCTCGTCGGCCGTCGCACCGAGCGCCGCCAGCGCATCGCGAACCGAATCTGCCTTGGTCTCGCGCCCCTGCGGCGGATTCATGCCAACCACGGCTTCGAACTGGCAAAGCCCCAGCTCATGCACCATATCGATGCACTTCGCCTCCATGCGCGACGTCGCCACGGCCATACGCTTGCCCTGGGCGGTCAACCCATCCAGCAGCTCGGGAATCCCATCGAACACGGGGTACTCCTCCGGCCCCAGCTCATCAAAAAAGGCACGGTACTCGTCGGCCACCACAAGCGACTCCTCGCGGGAAAAGCCGTAAAAGTCGTGGAAGCTCTTCCACAGGGGCGGCCCGATCATGCGGCGCAGGTCACCCATCTGCGCCTCAGAAAACCCGCGCGCAGCCAGCGTCTTGCGCGTCGAGGTCATCACCGCCCGGCCCGTATCTGCCACCGTGCCGTCAAAATCGAACAGCACAATCGGCCGTCTGCATATCTCCAGCGCCTCCATCGGCATCCCTCTTCCCCAGTTGGTGATTTCCACACTTACACTTCAAACTGTTGACTATTCAACAAATAAAGCTGGCAATGTGGAACGACTCCACTATACTTGTCGCACTTTGCTCTCAGAAGGCGGCGCGCAAGCGCCCCAACGAAAGGTGCAATTATGTCTTTTGCCATCATAACCGACTCCACGTCGGACATCTCCCCCGCCCGCGCCCAAGAGCTCGGCATTTACGTGATTCCGCTGCATGTAATTATCGAAGGTGAGGACCTGCTCGACCAGGTGCAGATCACCGCCGAGGAGTACGTCGCCCGCATGGCAGGCTCCGAGCAGCTACCGCACACCTCGCAGCCGAGCGCCGGTGAGTTCAAGGCGCTCTTTGATCGCGTGCTCGCCGACGGCCACGACAGCGCCATCTTTATCTCGCTGTGCAGCGAGTGGTCCGCCTGCTATGCCAACGCCAGCCTGACGGCCGAAACGCACGAGCTCGACGTGCGCTGCATCGACTCACGCACCGGCTCGGGCGCCGAGGGCCTGCTGGTGGAGTACGCGCTGGCCATGCGCGAGGACGGCCGCAGCCTGGACGAGACCGAGGCGCAGATCCGCGCGACGCTGCCCGACGCCCACCTGCTGCTGATTCCCCGCACGCTCGAAAACCTCGTTAAGAACGGCCGCGCACCTAAACTCGCCGGCCAGCTCACGCAAATGCTCAACATTCGCCTAGCCGTTTCGCCGGAGTGGAAATCGGGCGAGATCAAGGCCATCAAGAAGGGCCGCGGCGCCAAGCGCATCGTCGCCAACACCATGGCCGACTGCCTCGCGTTTTTGGCTGAACACCCGGGTTCGAGCGTGCGCGTACTCACGACCGGCGCCGCCGAGGAGCACGAGCTCGTCAACCAGGCGCTCGCAGGCCAGAACTACGTAGACGCCGGCACCGGCCCCATCGGCTGCACCATCGCGACCCACGTAGGCGTCGACGCCATCGCCATCAGCTACTGCCCGCGCTACCAGCCAACTCGCTAGGGACGCCCACATCAGTTGCGGTGGAATAGGGACTGCTTTTTGGCTTATCAGCCGCAAATCAATCCCCATTCCACCGCAACTTCTTTTGGCTGAGCCATCCATATACAAGATATGCTGACGATCGGCGCATTCCCAGCTGTTTGGGGGAGCTTCGACTAGCCCCTAGCGGTACCCGGTGGGCAAAAATGGCAAATATGAGTACTGTCATAAATTTAGTAACAGCAAAATGTCGCTGAAATTGCCCGCTTCCACCGATTTCAAGCTCCATAAA
>ENA-OQHD01000059-OQHD01000059.1-human-gut-metagenome-genome-assembly--contig:-NODE-59-length-47676-cov-23.956045_pt1 | contig 47676 bp, 25 predicted proteins | sample MGYA00242560_ERZ504711 | MGnify/ENA primary metagenome ERZ504711 (study PRJEB26092, sample SAMD00036198) | human gut metagenome | host: Homo sapiens | study: EMG produced TPA metagenomics assembly of...
GAGTGGTTATGTGCGTGTCCGTGTAGATGGAAATCTGTATGAACTGTCAGAGGAGATCACACTGGACAAGAATATCAAGCATAATATTGAGATCATGTGGATCGGCTTGTAGTTAAACCGGGGATTGAGAAGAGGCTGACAGATTCTGTGGCAAAATGTGCTGCATCTGGCAGAAGGATTGCTGATCGTAGATGTAATCGGCGAAGAGTCTAGAATTTCAGCCAGAGGTTTTTCCTGTCCTGATTGTGGGATCAGTATAGAAGAGATAGAGCCGAGAAGATTTTCATTTAATAATCCGTTTGGAGCGTGCCCTGAATGTTTTGGACTTGGATATAAGATGGAATTTTCGGAGGAACTTATGATACCGGATCCGTCGCTGAGTATCAATGAAGGTGCAATCACGGTTCCTGGCTGGCAGTCCTGTGCGGATAAGACCAGCTTTACCAATGCAATCCTGCAGGCTCTTTGCAGGGAATATGATTTTGATCTGGATACACCTTTTCAGGACTACCCGCAAAAAAGTACATGATGTTCTGATCTATGGAACCAATGGAAAAGAAGTGAAAGTGTATTATAAAGGGCAGCGGGGAGAAGGCGTTTATGATGTCGCATTTGACGGACTGATCAAGAATGTGGAACGCAGGTATCGTGAGACCGGTTCGGAGACAATGAAAGCAGAATATGAGACTTTCATGAATATCACCCCATGTTCGGCATGTGGTGGTCAGCGGTTAAAGGCAAGTGCATTGGCAGTAACCATAGGTGGAAAAAAATATTTCAGAGGTCACAGCCCTTTCTATAGAGAAGCTTCAGAAATTTCTTCAGGAACTGCATTTGACGGAGACGCAGCAGATGATCGGTGGTCAGATCCTGAAAGAGATCCGTGCAAGGATTCAGTTTTTCGATGGATGTAGGACTGGATTATCTGACGCTGGCGAGGGCAACAGGAACTTTGTCGGTGTCCGGCACGAGACGCGCGTCGAACGTCTTGCCCGCCTTCGACTTCAGGCCGGACACCTTCGGACGTTTGCCCTCCAACGTGCGGCGGACCATGCTATCGGTCAGCTTCTTGCCGAACTTCTCAGAGAAGATCTTGTAGCCGCAACCCTCGCCGAGCTTCCAGGCACCGGCATCATCCCTCACGCTCTTGTTCGACGAACACTGCCAGACGCTCCCGGTCTTGACCACGGGTTTGCCGCAACGCGGGCAGGGGCCGAACGACTCACGTTCGCCGGCCTGCTGCGCCAACTGTCGCAGGCTGTCGCGCTGGGTCATCTCCATGACACGGCCGGGCATCGCCGCGCAGGCCGTGCGGATCTCGTTCAGAAAGACCGTCTCGTCGCCCCTGCCATGTTCGATGTCGGCAAGGCTCTGCTCCCATTGCGCGGTGAGCTTCACATCCTTCAACTCGTCTACGGCGACACCGACGAGCATCCGCCCGGCAGTGGTGCTGCGTATCTGCTTGCCCTTACGCTGCAGGTAGCCGCTTTTGACCAGGCTCTCGAGAATGCCGGCGCGGGTCGCAGGCGTGCCGATACCGCCCGAATGGCTCGTGTCGTCATCCAAGGCGGCTTTCAGATCGCTGTCCGCGACGAAACGGCTCGCATGCTCCATGGCGGACAGCAATGTGGCCTCCGTGAACGGTTTCGGCGGCGCGGACACGCCCTCGGCGAGGGAAGGTGAGCCGGACTGGGAGAGAGGTCCCTTCCCGAGGGAGTCCGGTATCCGATTCGCAGGCTTCTTCTCCGCATCGTCCTTTCGTGACGTGCCCTCGATGGCGGTCCAACCCGCCTCGACGGTAACGTCGCTCGACGCGGACAGCGGAACCCGTTCCGTGGAACCATCGGCATGACGTTCATCCAATGCCGCATCGACTTTCACCGTGTCGTGGACACGGTCCGTGGCGCAGGCGGCCCACATGCGCGTCAGGATCACGGTCATGACCTTGCGTTCCATGTCCGTCAGGTCATGCTGGAACACGTCGTATGTGAGACGCCGCGTCGGAAGGATTGCGGTATGACCTTGGACCTTGTCGTCCGCGACGCACCGCATCGGATCGAAGCCGCCGGCGGAATACAGGTCGTGGATCGCGTCGACGGGCTTCTGATCCAGGAAACCCAACGCGTATTTCGGCTGCAGCAGTTCCTTCAACCCGTCCACGTCATCATGGGTGACGTATTTGGAATCGGTGCGGGGATAGGTCGCTACCTTCATCTCGTACAAGTGCTGCAGACAGTCCAGCGTCTGCTCGGCGGTCAGCCCGTGCCGGTCGCTCATGGCCTTCTGCAATCCGGTCAGGTCGAACAGGGTCGGCGGCTTCGCATGCTCGCGACGCCGTCTCACCTCCAGGATCTCCACGGGAAGCCCCATCGCGTCGGCCAGTATGCGGCGCGCCATCGCCCGGTCCTCGATCTTCCCGCTTTCAAGCGTCCACCCGTCCATCGGCACGATGAGTCGCCAGAACGGAGTCGGCTTGTGTGATTCGATGGCGAGATCACGTTGGACGACCATGTTCAGCGTGGGTGTGCGCACGCGTCCGAGCGACAGACTGCGATGCCAGGCGAGCGTATGGGCGCGTGACGCGTTCATGCCGACCAGCCAGTCGGCTTTCGCCCTGGCGTCCGCCGCGTCGGCCAGACCATCGTAATCGGATTCCGGACGCATCCTTTTCCACGCGTCACGGATGGCCTGCTCGTCCAATGACGCGACCCACAGGCGCAGGGACGGTTTGAAAATCTTCGCGGCCATGAGGATACGACGGAATATCGCCTCGCCCTCACGGTCCGGATCGCACGCGTTGACCAGTTCGGTCACCTTGTCGGAACGAAGCAGTTCGGAGAGGGAACGGTAACGTTGCACCGCGCCCTTCGCGCCGCTCAGACACCAACGCCATGACTTCGGATCGATGGGAAGGGACTCCATCGTCCACTTATGCGCGGACCAGGGCATGTCCGTGTATTCCTCCGGATCCGACAATTCCACCAGATGACCCTGCGCCCACGAGATGAGCGCCCCTCCGGCCGAAACATACCCATCACCCTGCCGCACATCGCCCAACGCCTGCGCGATGGCGAAAGCCACGGAACGTTTCTCGGCGATCACAAGACGCAATTCAATTCCTTCCCGATATCGAATGGTGCGTCTCTTCCACACGCATCCCAACCGATATCGGTTTTCATCCTCGAAAAAAAGTATCGGCGGCGAAAAAACCGGGGGCATGTGGACAGGAGGAAGACGGGAAAGCCCCGTCGGAAAGGAAACCATCATGGTCGACGTAACCCAACGTTCGGAACTGTCCTTCATGAACCATGACGCTCTCTCGCACGCCATCGAAAACATCCTCGACCGGCATGAGGAGATCCAGGACTGGACCATCCTCTACACGCAACGGGAACTCGGCATGAGATATCCGGGCATCGACTTCTCCACCGCGTCCACACTCGCGAAGATCGCCACCGATCCCGGACTGTCCAAGGAATTCGACCAATCACTCACCGCCGACGCCATCGAACGCATGCGGGCCGTCCCACTGCCGGACCGTCCGGAACAACGGTCGGACGCTGGGCTTCCCATGCCGGATCCCGGCATCGACCCGAACTCCGGCAACGGTCCCATGGGTCCCGGAATCGGAATGTGACGGAAAGGAGACGAACATGGAAAACCCGACCTTGGAACGGATGGAAGCATGGCGCGACCAGGCGACCGAACGGTTATCGCTCTTCGCGCGAAGCAACGCCATCGAAGAGCCGATCGGAATCGGCGAGGAATGCTACCAGCTCGGAGAGGATTGCTACAAGCCCGACGGGTACGACCAATTCCGCTGGGTCACCGAAGACCAGTTCGACTCGGTCCTCCCACCGGGAATCGAACACGACCGGTACATCGCCATGACGAACATGACCGGCTTCGACGACGTGGCCAAGGAATGGTCCGCGAACTGGAACGACCCCGGATACTGGCATGATGCCGCGGCCGATGCCTTATGGTCCAGCAACGACGGCGCCTATTGGACCACCCGCGACGAAGACCCGTCGGACGCCGTCATGGCGCGCGCCACCGCCGCATCGCAGATCGCCCTTGAACTGGACGCCGATAATCTCATCGAACGCACGCCGGAGAACATCGGACTGCTACATGACATCGTCGATACCGTCCATGACATGGACGGTGAAAGCGACCTCGGGTACTACCGCGCCTACCCGTCCGAAACCGCCCGCGAAACCGTCGGAGAGCATCTCATCGATGGCGAGATCGCGGAGAAAACCATGTACGGCGGATGGAACCCCGACAGGGACCGGTATCTGAGGGTCAACAAGGACGGCGACTGGGTCGGCATGGACCAGACCACCGCGGACCGGCTCGTATGGGACAACCGTACGCCGATCCTGAAAAGCGTCGGCGCATACGCGGACGACATGCCGGCCGACCTCACTGACCGCGTCTGCGTAATGGACGAACGATCCTCCGCCGCACGCGTGAAAGCGCCGGACCCGTGGACCGGCGTCGACTTGGACGCCTTGTTCCAAGCCAGCGGGCCGACCATTCCCGATCCGGATCCCGGCATCGACCCGAACTCCGGCAACGGTCCCATGGATCCCGGAATCGGAATGTGAGAACCAACCATGTCATCCATCGATATGGAACGGTTCCGCAATGACATCAACCGGTATCGGAACAAAACCGGCATGCCTTGGGCCGCATTGGCCGAAAAAGCAGGCGTGAGCCCGGCGATGTTCACCCGCATCAAAAAAGGCTCGGCCGTCACCCTCGAGGCATTCGCGCAACTGTGCTCCTCATTCCAACTCAATCCCATCGACTACATGCCGGAACTCCAAACAAAACCAACGAAGGAACAACCAATGGAAGACGTGAAAAGACTCAGCATCGACGGCAAGGACTTCACCATCGAGGACGTGGAACTGCGATCCGGCCCGGCCTGGGCGAACGGTCCGAGACGCGCCGACGCGGAACTACCCGACGGGCAGGTCCTCGGCAGCATCATGGCATCGGACGGCGAATGGCTCTGGCGTCTCGCCGGAGAGAAATGGAACCATACGGAACCGGCCGAAGGCCCCATCACCGAATACATCGGCCATGAACCGAACCGCCTCTCGGCCATCAGAAGCCTATTGCAGGCCATCGAGGACCGGTATTCCACCACGGCGGCCGACGACCCATGGGCATCCATGCCGGACGCTCACTCCACCACCATGCCGGATGCCGTCAGCCAGACCCAACCGGCACAGGTCGGGGATCCCTGGGCTTCGGCCTTCCCAGACGCGAACGCCCTGCCCGACCCGGATCCAGGCATCGACCAAGGCGCCATGCCAGCCACCGGACCCGGGATCGGAATGTGAAAGGAGACGGACATCATGCGTGACGACAAGACCGGAACGGACGAGGAACTGAACACACCCGACACGGCGAGAACCATTCCAACACGAAGGAGGAAGGAACCCGAGCCTCCGGCGACGGACGAGTGGCGTCCACCCGCATCGCTGAACCCCTGGGCGCGCGCGTTCGACGGCGACAGCCTGCCGGACGAACCGTACATGGGAAGCAACAAAAAATCCGAAACAACTCTCCGACATGCTCCCGTACCCGAATCCGGCATCGGCCGACACGGCGGACGACAAGCCACGCCCCACATTGGAAGGCATGCGGTGAGCCGAATGGAAGGAACAGCCACAATGATCGACGAAAACACCAGCCGGCAGGTCGAAGAACTCTACCGTTCCGACGATTGGGCCGAACTGCGTTGGGCACGCGAACATTCCACCCCACAGCAGATCGCACGGCATCTGCTCGACCCGCAATGGCGGAACCGCGACTACAACGCGTTGGACGAACTCGTGGAAATGACCCACGATGCGGACCTTTCCAGCCTCGACGAGGACGATCTGGAAACCCTCGCGGCCAGCGGACTGCCGGAACTCCGACAGGCGATCATCCGCTATGCCGGCACGCCGGCACGTCTGCTCGAGGACATGGCCCGCACCGAAAGCAACACGAGACTGCTGCAGATGCTCGTCGAATCAGGCAAACTCAGCCAGAACGCCATCGATCTGTGCTGCTGGAACCAGACGGACAGCCGACTGGCGGCAAGCATGCTGACGAAAGCCTCGGACGACCTGCTCCACCGTCTCAGCGGCCGCGACTGGTGGCCATCCAGGAAGAACGCCGTCGAATCCGGCAGGCTCGACCGCAAGGACCTGGACGACATGATCAAAACGGAGAACCACCCGGACGTGGTCTCCGCCCTGATCGGCACAGGCGAATTCGACATGGACAGCGAAGCCGAAGCCATCAGACGGGTCATCACCTCACCCGGGCTTCTCACGGCATACACCAATCCGATGAACCGCAGATACAGCCTCGACCAGTCCCGGCAGGAAGTCGTCCGACAGGCCGCGAGAACCATGCTGGAGCACGCTCCCGTGGGAATGATCCTCAGCATGCCCGACGACGATGATGAGAACTGGCGCACGCTCATCGACACGGCGGCGACGGAATACGCCGGGGAACTCGGCAAGGACATGCTTGGCCTCATCGCCCAGTCGGAAGGCAACACCCAGGCACGGACCATCCTCGCCGGACGGGGATTCCCGAAAGCCGCGGCATCCAACGCGGAACGGACCCTGGCGGCATCTCCCGGAGCGGACGGAACCTACGGGTTCAACCTGCGGCTGCTCGGACGCCTCAAGGACGACGTCGACTATTTCCTCGGCCCATCACATGCGGAGAAATACCTATGGGCCGGCAGCGTGGACGCGCAGATCGCGAAACTCCGCGAGATCGACGGGACAATCAGGCCGGAAGACCGTCCCGAATGGTTCACCACGGAGTGGATCGACCAGGCCGAACGGGAGATGAAAGCCCCGTCCGACAATACGGGAACAGCCCTTGACGCCGCATTGTCAGGCCAATACGCGGCGTTCGAGAATGCGGTCATCGGCTACATCGACGCGCACGACACGGACGCGGGAACCAGCGAGAACGGCGCGAGCCAGTTCGCCGGATACGAGGTGGCCGCACGCGACGCGAACGGAACGCCCATGGCCTACCGGCTCGACTGGTTCGACGATGAAGGCATGGTCCACGAGGGGCCGGAGGCCACGGAAACGGAACTCAGGAGTCTCCGCGAAGGCATCTTCGACAGTCCGGACTCATGGGACTCCTTCAACACGGCGACGGACACGCCCGATACGACCGCCGCCGATACTTCCGGAACGGCCGGCACGAAGCCCGGACATGAGACGGGCCACGGTCCGCAGATCGTCTTCACGTCACTGGCCGGCGGACATGGCATGCCGGAAGGAACGGTGGAACTGCTGTCCGACGACGCCGCCCGACAGGTCTCGGACATCCTCGACGCCGGAGGAACCAGTGGAGGACGGCCGGAACGGGCAGCCGGACAAGACCGGGAACGACGCCGCGAGAACATCGACAGACTGCTGGACGTACTGCCCGTCACCATGGTCACGAAAGACGGAAACCACCAGGTGACGGCCGAAGAGGTCATGGCCATGGCCGACCGGACGGAACATGCCGCGGACATGGCCGAGGAGCCGGAGACGGCCGCCGCATCATCCACGGATACGCCGGCGCGAACGGACGCGTCGGAGCCGGAACGCGCGGAGGACGCGCCGTCTTCCGGTATGGAGGCCGGAACGGTTTCCACGCCGGAGCTCATAGCCAAAAAGATCGAGCTGTTCGGCATCAAGGTAGGCCGGTTCGAGGTCGCCCAGCTCATCCGACGTGGAGCCGGACCCGAAGCGATCGCGGACATAGCCGACTCGTACGATCTCAACCTGCGGAACGGCATGGAAAGCGGGGAGGCCCGACTGGCCGCGGAGCGCGAGCACGGATACGCGCCGGACAGGACGGTGGCGGATGCGACGCGGTCCGAAGACGTGGACGATGAGCCGGATATCGACTTCGGTTCCCCTGAACGGGAGCTCGCCGCCCAGATTGTCATGCAGGAGGGCGGCACTCGGCAGGAGGTCCGCGAGCAGTTCACCGACGATGATCTCGACCGGATCGCACGCGATGAGGCCGACGCCGGCGTGGTAATGTCCGATGGCGACGAGGTGGAGGACGTCTTGGACGGTCCGGAAACTTCACGGCCCGTGGTCGCGGCCACCATCGAGGCCGAACAGCTCGCCTTCGACTTCGACATGCCGGAAGAAATTGACAATCCCCATATTGGGGGGCAAAATAATTGGGAAACGAAATTAGACAATGTGTCTAATTCGCGTGCTTCCCACGAAACGGAAGAAAACGATGCGAGGAAGGAGACGACCCGAAATGACGAACATCACGCATTGCCCGTACACCGGGATCAAGAAGATGAGGTACCTGTTCATGGCGGAGCACATGCCGGAACAGCTCAAGGAACTCAAGAGGCAGGGGATGCCGGCGTTGGACGCCTACATGGACCAGGTCCAGAAGGACTACGGCCGGACGATCACCGAGTACGTCAACCATTGGGACAAGACGCACCAACACCTCAAGAAGCCGGGCAACTGGGATCCGTGGCTCAAGGGACTCAAGATGGCGGAGCATCAGGCCGAGGAGATCGCCATCAGGAACGTGATCGAAGCCCTCTGACCCACATCGACCGCGGTCTGCTCGACCCGGACCTGCAGGCCACGGGATCCAGTCTCGAACGGGCGCGTGCGAACGTGCACGCCATCGAGGTGCTGCGCGACCTCGACGACAGCGGCCGCGAACCGGTCGAGGACGACATCCGCGCCCTCGCCGCGTACGCGGGATGGGGCGGCGCCCAGAAGGCGTTCGAGGAGGATGGAGCCGATCCGGCATGGAGCGGAATCAACACGCGTCTTAGCGAATTGCTCACCGACGCCGAATACGCGGACGCGCGCAGCAGCACGCTCACCGCCTTCTACACGCCAAGGCCCGTCGCGGACGCGATGTGGCAGGCGCTCGGCAAGGCCGGTTTCGGCCGGGATCCGAAGCACCCGGACATGGTGCTGGAACCCGGCTGCGGAACCGGCAACTTCATCCGCAGCACTCCGGCCGGATCCTCCTACGCGTTCACCGGCATCGAAGCCGACCCGATCAGCGCCGGCATCGCACGCTACCTGTGCCCGGACGACGACATCATCAACAACAGGATGGAACGGACCGGCCTGCCCACGGACGCGTTCGACCTCGCGATAGGCAACGTGCCATACAGCGACGCGATCAGGATCGACGGCACCGTCATCCACGACTGGTTCATCCGGCACAGTCTCGACACGGTCCGCCCCGGCGGCCTCGTCGCCGTGCTCACCAGCCGGTACACGCTCGACAAGAACACGTCGAACATGCGCCGCGAACTCTCCCGCAGGGCCGAACTCGTCGCCGCATGCCGCCTGCCCAGGGAGACGTTCGGCAGACAGGCCGGCACCGAAGTGGTCTCCGACATCCTGATCCTGCGCAAACGCGACGAGCCGTTGGCCGACACGGCCGCCGAATGGGAGGACACCACCGAATTCCGGGACGGCGTCACCGCCAACAGACTGTTCGTCGACCATCCCGAATACGTCGCCGGAACCATGACCATCGGCTCGGGACCATTCGGCCCGCAGATCGACGTCACCGGAACCAGCGACATCACCCAATTGGGCGGACAGGTCGAACGCATCCTCACCAGCCAGCTCGAAGAGTACGGCATCGACCTGCACGACGGACTCGGCGAACGCGTCAACGAGCCGATCGTCGCTCCCGACAGGACCGTGCAAAAGGCCATGCAGTACACGGTCGACGGCAACGACCACATCTGGTACGGCGACATGGACGGACAGCTCGTTCCCGCGCACTCCCGCGTCAAAAAGGGCGGGGACGCGCGCATGGCCGCCATGCTGCGCCTACGCGACCGGACGGAACGCCTGCTCGCCATCGAACGAGACCCGGACGCCACCGACACCGCCGTGGACCAAGGCATCAGGGACCTCGATGGGGAGTACGACCGGTTCGTCGCATCCTACGGCAGGCTCAATTCCAAAGAGAACCTGCGCGTGTTCGACCCGAACAACTCCGATCCGAGCCTCAACCAGCTCTACAGTTTGGAGAAGATCGGCCCCAACGGGTTCGAAGCCAAAGGAGACATGCTTTCCAAGAGGGTCGTCACGCCGGTGCCTCCGATGCCCGAACACGTGGATGAACCCGTCGACGCGATGGCCGTCAGCCTCGACCGTGTGGGACATGTGGATCTCGACCTCATCGGACGACTGCTCGACACCCGGGACGACATCGAAACCATTGAAAAACTCGGCGACCTCATCGTCATGGACCCGGACACCGGGATGCCGTTGCCCGCGGACGAATACCTGTCCGGCGACGTGGGAGGAAAACTCGACCACGTCGACGGACTGCTCCGGGACCTGGTCGACCAGCCCGAACATGCGCGCGTGAGGGAATGGCTCGCCGACAACGGGCTCGAGGACGTGACGCCGCCCGTGTCCGTCGAACGATGCCGGACGGAACTCACCCAAACCGGGGCATGGCAGAGCGCCACCGACCCGATCCACGCGAACAAGTCCGTGGTCGAAGCCCCCTGGTTCTCCAACGTGCTCAAAGAACACGGACACGGCCAGCAGAGGGCCTTCGCCGCCATGTTCCTGGATGGCTGCAAGCCCGGCGTGGAACTGCTCGGGAAAAACTGGAACGCGCAACAACCCACGGGCAACGACCTGTTCGACACGGTCTTCGACAACGGCTGGTCAAGCGATGACGAAGGAGCGTCCAACAGTGCCATGCGCATGCTGTACAAGGCCGTTTCGGCCGACCCCGGGACCATCGACGACAAGGTCATCGCCACGATCCTCAACGCCGGCAGCTTCAAACGAGGTCCGGCATGCGACGCGTTGAGAAAAATCACCGATCCAAGCCTGTGGGAGGTGGAGGACCACGGCTACTACAAGGAAACCAAGTGCGATTTCCTCGCCTTGGCCAAGGACCTGCGCGCCCATCCGGAAACCTGCGAATACCTGTACGCGATGGACGTGGACCGGCTGGACCATCCGACCATCGAGAAACGGTACGGACGCTACAATTCATGGGACCAGAAGACGTTCAAACCATTGGACGAGATGGTCGACATGGAAGGCCTGGAACAGTGGAGAAGCCGCCGGAACGCATGGATGGACTCCCATCCGGCCGAACCTGCGGACACGGACCGTCTCAAGAGCCTGCAATCCCTGCACGAACGACTCGCGCGATCGCTGCCCGCGCGACTCACCCACGACGACATCACCGCGAAACTCGGCTCGGCGTGGATCCCGACCGGAGTGATCCGCGACTTCATGATCGACACATTCGACCTCGGCCAACAGCCCAACATCACCGACGGCGGCATGCGGAGCCTTACGGTCAGCCATGACGAGACGACCGGCAACTGGCAGGTCAACGCGTCGCTCGGATCGAAACTCGACGAGGAAACCATCCGGAAATACGGTCTGGGCACCGGAGCGGGACGCAACCCGTTCGAGGTCGTGTCCGGAGCGCTCAACGCGACCACCAGCAACCTCACCAAACCCGACCCGAACGACCCGACCGGGAAGAGAAGGATCCGCGACCCGCAGGCCACCGCGCTGCTGTACCAGAAGCGCCACACCGTCGAACAGGCGTTCGCGGAATGGGTGTGGACCGACCCGGACCGCACCCGCATGCTGGAGAACGTGTACAACGAACGGTTCAACCGCATCCACCCGCGCGAATACGACGGCTCCTATCTCACATTCCCCGGCATCAGCGCCGACATCGACCTGTATCCTCACCAGCGCAAGGCCGTCGCGAGGATCCTGCAATCCGAGGAGGGCACACTCGTCGCGCACGTCGTGGGAGCGGGCAAGACCTTCACCGGCGTGGCCGCCTGCCACGAGGCGAAACGACTCGGCCGGGCCACCAAGCCGATGATCGTCGTACCGAACCATCTGACCGAACAATGGGCGAAGGACTATCTGACGCTCTACCCGGACGCGAACATCCTGTCCATGACGGAGGCCGACGGCACCGGCAAGGGCGCGGCACGCTTCTGGGCCAAAGTCGCCGCCGGCGACTGGGACGCGGTCATCGTCCGGCAGGACACGTTCCAACGCATGCACGTCAGTCCCGAACGCCGTGAGAAGTATTTCGAACGGCGTAAGGCGGAGATGCTCGACAGCATCGAGACCGCGAAGTCGGACGGCAACGACTTCTCCGCGAAGAAGCTGAAGGACGAGATCGGCAAAATGGAGAAGAACCTCGGCAAAACCGTCAAACAGGCCGAGAAGGACCGCATGCGCGTCGACGGCAAACTCCAGGCGCTGCGCGACAGCGGGGAAAGCAAGGAGTGGATCGACTTCGAGGACCTCGGCGTGGACATGCTGTTCGTCGACGAAGCCCACCAATACAAGAACCTCGCCATCGCCACCACGATCAGCGTGCCCGGCGTGGACGTCGCGGCCGCGCAGAAATGCGAGGACCTGTTCGACAAGTGCGAGTACCTGCGCGAGGCAGGACATGGAAGCAACATCGTGTTCGCGACCGGCACGCCGGTATCCAACTCCATGGCCGAGTTGTACAACATGCAACGCTACCTCGCTCCCGACCTGCTCAAGGCACAGGGCGTGGAGGCGTTCACCAGCTGGGCCAACACGTACGGCAGCATCGTCGAAAGCGTCGAAGTCAAGCCGGAAGGCAGCGGATACCAGATCAAGCAACGGTTCGCGAAATTCCATAACCTTCCCGAGCTGATGAGCACGTTCCACGACTACGCGGACCTGCTGACCGCCGACCAGCTCGACCTCGACGTGCCGGACTGCGAGGTGGTGTCCGTCGCGGTCGAAGCCACCGAAGCGCAGAAACAGGCCGTCGACGCGCTGGTGGAACGGGCCGAACTGGTGCGCGACGGAGCCGTTGACCCGTCGGACGATAACATGCTCAACATCACGAACGACGGCAGGAAAGTCAGTCTCGATCCGAAACTGCTCGACGTGTCCGATCCGGACATCCAGCCCATGGAAGGCGGCAAGGTGCAGGTCTGCGCCGAGAAGATCCACGAGATCTGGCGGGAGCATGCCGAGGAGAAGGCCACACAGCTCGTGTTCTGCGACTCGTCGACCACGGCGTCCGGAAAGTGGAACATCCAATCCGATCTGAAACGACGGCTCGTCGACCTGGGAATTCCGGAAGACGAGATCATGTTCGCCGCGCAGGAAAAGGATCCGCAGAGGAAACAGGCCCTGTTCGAAAAGGTCCGCAAAGGCGAGGTGCGCGTGCTCATCGGTTCGACCGGCACCCTGGGCACCGGTACGAACGTGCAGGACAGGCTCTTCGCCATCCACGACCTCGACTGCCCTTGGAAGCCCGCCGAACTCGAACAACGCCAGGGCCGAGTCCGCCGGCAGGGCAACATGTTCGACAACGTGCAGGACTACCGGTACGTCACCGTCGGCACGTTCGACAGCTACATGTTCCAGACGGTCGAGCGCAAGGCCCGGTTCATCAGCCAGATCATGAGCTCCGGCTCACCGTCACGCGAAGCGTCCGACGTGGACGCCACGGTGCTCAGCCTCGCAGACATGAAGGCCATCGCCACAGGAGACCCGAACATCGCCAAACGTATGGAACTCGAGAACCAGCTCACCCAGATGAAACTGCTCAAACGCGCCCACGCCGACCAGCAGAGATCAATCCGGTTCAAGATCGACATGCAACTGCAGCCGACCGTGGACCATCTCGAAAGACTCCACGGCGAGGCGTTGGACGACGAGCCGAAATTCCGCGAAGCCGTCGAGATCCGCGGCCGGCATCTCACCCAGGGAGTATGCGGCCTCGATCTCGGCGACGGCCCGATCATGGACCGCAGACAGGCCATCCACGACCTCGTCGGCATCGCGCGCGGGCTCGACCGCGGCGAAACGCGGGAAGTGGGCGAATACTGCGGCCTGACCGTCATGGTCGCTTCACGGAACATGGCCGTCAACGGACTCAACGTGTTCCGCCCGTTCGTGGGATTGAAAGGCGAGCATGAGCATTGGGCCGGCACCAGCGCGCCGGACATCAACAACAGCGCCGACAGCGTCATCAGACAGCTCGACCGAATCATCTCCAACAACACCAACACCGCGCAAAGCCTCGGCGTCAAACTCGGCAATGCGAAAGCCAGCCTGGAAAGCGCGTGGAACGCGTTGAACCAGCCATGGGAAGGCCAGAAGGAGTACGACGACCTCACCGACCAGATCGCAAAAATGAACCTGGAAATCAAACACGGAAAGGGCCCGACGCCGGCCGAAGAGGACGGACAGGCCGATCTCGCCGAAGCCTCGTTCCACTCCGACGGGCCGAAGGAACCCCAGACCTTGCACGTAGTCGCGGAATCCGGCCCATCCGGGTCGAACTCTTTCCCCGCGACAGTGGAGACGACCGACGTTCCGATGCCCGATCCATGCGTCGATCCGTGCAACGGTGGCACAGGCATGTCGGGACTGTGCATGTGACGTCCGCCCGGGCGGCATCCAGGGAAGAAGGACCGGAAAGGGAGCCAATCTTTTCCGGTCCTTTTCCGATATCGGCATGCCCGCACGTGAACCGGATGGAACGAACAGAAAGGTATTTCCATCCAAAATGGCCGAAGCCGAGGAAATCCGATCACGGATAGAAACCATCAAAGACTTATCCGACCGTCTGGCCGAACAAGACCGGACGGTCAAGGACCTGGAAGAGGAAATGCGGTCGGAGACGCCGGAACATCCATGGTCCTTCATGAAGATGCGCAGGCATAACCGGCTGCATGCGGAGATCGAAGACGAACGAACGTCGATGTCGCGTGACAGATACGATCTGAACCGTCTCACGGAACGGCTGTTCGAGGACGTCAACATCGTCGCCGACAAGGCAACCTCCATCAACTCCCTGGAACTGATCCTCGGCCTGGTCGAACAATCCCTGGACACCGATCCGGAGTACAGGGAAAACGTCAGGAAACAAGCCGGAGTGACCGATGGGATGTCATACATGCGTCTCGTTCCGCAAGACAATCCCAAAGGCATGCTGCCATCCACCCCATGGGGCAGGAAAGCCGCCGAGGAGGCATACCGGCAGCATCAGGTCCGACAGCTCGACCAACGGTTGAGACTATTGCGCACGCTCGCCACGGGAAGCTGCAAGGGCCATGACACCCCGGAAACGAACGACTATCTCGCCCTGATGGATTTCAACGTGGGAGACCAGGTGACCATGGGACCGGGCTTGTCCACGACGGTCACCACCCCGCATTGGCTCGGGGGCGGGGGAATCCTCCTCGTCATCGAGGGCGCCTCCCACGGAGTGCCGATGGTCGGCAGCAGGGGAGACGTGCCCAACGAAAGCGAGGTGTTCCTCCCGGACCTAATGCACTGCACCGTTTTGGAAGAGACGACGGACGGCACCTATCTGGGCAAGAGGTTCGAACGAATCTACCGGCTCGGCGTCGATTCGGAAGAGACTCCCGTTCCGAAGCGGGAACTTCTGGAATTCCCAAGCATCCAATCGAATGTTCCGCTGCCGGACCCGGCCATCGACCAGGACGCGGCGGCGAACGGACCGGACAATCCAGGACTCGAATCATGAGAACAAACGAAACAAGCGGAAACCGACGTAAGGCATCCGATGGCAGGGAACTCAGAGAATTCTGGACCCGGGCGAAACGACACATGAGCCGGCGGGACTTCGAGAAACTCAGATCCGCCGCCATCATCCGCCAATAGGTTCGCACGGCGGAACCAACCAGACCGTTCCCTCTCTCCGACGCCCATACGGGAGAAAGAGAGGGCAAGAAAAACACAATAGAAAGCAAAAAGGAGAAGAACATGGCCGAAACCGCACAGACCATGACCGAATTCACTTACGCGCCCGGCGAGAAGAACATCGTCGGAGACCGTTTCAGTCCGAGCGTGATCATCTTCTGGCTCAAAACCTCCATCGCCGCATCCAGCACGCGCGTGCAGTACAAGGCGCCGAACACCCTGTTCGGGCTGATCCCGCTCGGCGCGTCCACCAAGACCATCCCGTTGCGCAATATCGCCAGCGTCGACACGAACACGAGATTCAACCTCGGCAGCCTCGTCTGGGGTTTGATCTTCCTGTTCGTCGGCTTCGGCATGTTTGACTCCAACGTACTGGTCGCCATCGTATGTCTGCTCGTCGCCGTCGCGAACTTCGCGAACGTGATGAGCGCCACCCTGACCTTCCATGATCCATCCGGCGGGGCGAACGCCATCACCGTGAGCATCCTCGAAAAGGACAAGCTCATGAGTCTCGCCCAGGAGATCCAGACCCGCGTGTTCACGGACGCCGACCAGCTGCGCCATGAGGAAAGCATGCACATGGCCGAGAAGCAGTACACCGCGCAGACCAACAGCGTGCTCATCCAACAGCAGATGCTCGCCAACCAGCAGACGCAAGCCGAGCAGCAGACTCAGGCTCCGGCACAGTCCGAGCAAAACCAGCCGGGCGAGTGACATCGTCCAAAAACCGAAAAGAAGACAGGGCCGAGAAATCCAAATCGGCCCTGTCTTTTCGTCTAATACGATAGAGGCCATAACCCAAAAACATTGCAGAGTCGTGTTCATGCAGACCAACCGTGCCAATGAGTAATGGCATTATCGATGCCAGAACAGTTAGAAACTAGTCGTCGGATTTAACTGTTCTGCGGAGGCAATTGCAGAATGGGTGTTTCATCTACATCACACGCTTTTAAAGACAAACATATAATCAACTCAGCACCGAATGCCACACCTGCGCACGCCCATGCCCATTGGTTGCTATTATTAGCTCCTAAGCCAACAAAAAAGTGCCCGCTGGAATCGCGAACGGTTCAATCGCCTTTAATATGGGAATGAATCTGTTGCTGCGGTACTCCACCGAAGCATTTCGCCTAATTATCCCTACTAATCTCGCAGCTTCATCAAGCTCTTTCTCATATAATCCTTCTGTCTTTTCGTTATTCGGAGGGAAAAGCTCATGGATTCTTTGAAGTTGAAGGAATAAGCGATCCGCGCTATTAATCTGACCCCCAAAAGTGGGAGAGGTAGCCCAATCTTTTAGCTGTTCTAATGTCAAAAATGCCGCTGCTTGGGAAACTTCTTCTCTCCAATTGCTTCCATCAATTTTCTGTTTCCTGACCTCTCTTCCAGGAAGAGAAGTGTTGCCAAGCCACTTCGCACCACAATCGGCAATGACCTCATCCGTTGATACATCTGGACCTGTTGCCACAGCAAATCCAAGGAAATGGACATAGAGGTGCGTCGACTGTTTCTCAAAACAGCATGATGAGTTCTTAACTTCGGAACTCAATTTCCATTTACGCTTTAATAGATGCTTCTTCGCCTCTTCGAGTGGATTGCTGTAGCTGCGGGGCCAAGCACCGAGATTCAAGAAAAACGTTTGATTCCGATCAGCATCGGCGTCATCGATCGTCGGGTCCATCCCATGGCCTTTCTTTTGAAATCTTTTGTTAGAAACGATAATAATGGGGGGAATTACTATTCCGCGTAATTTCAGGAATAACTTTCGATTTTCTGAGAATAACTTTTATTGAGAAACGGTATCGAAAACTAAAGCGAAGAAGTATATGGGAATATACCGGCAAAATACTTTTGCGCGCTTATCGGCGCACGGCACCGAAGAGCGCAAATCAAACTTACCATAGGAATCAACATGAATCGGGGACAGAGAGATTGGAATGAATAGACACGAAATGGTCGATATTATTGGTTCTAAGTATCTGAGAGCCAATATAGAAGACATAATTACCATGGTCGTCATTAGGCCGGTAGTTTTCTAGGAAATTTCTCCCGAAGATGTTCTTGCACGACGGTCTTGTCGAAGTCAGGAGCTGTAAGACCGGCTAAACCGGTTGACATGGCACATCCTCTATTGTAATTTCGGTGAACGTGCGGATGAAGACGATATAAATGCAGGTACACTGTAACCATCATGAAAGCGGAAGCGAATATGGCAGACACGACCAACACCATCATGTAGCTCGTTGTCCAATTGAGAAACGAGGCGTTGAACGCATTTGGACCGCTTAATCTGAATAAATGAAGCGATCACCGTTTTTCTTGAGATAGTGGTCGGCGAGAATTAAGGACTGAACGCATGGCATACGAAAGCGGAAGATTCAAAGAACATCATGAAGTGAGGTTGCCCCTGTTGCGGGAACTCCTTCGAAAGGGGTGGAGTCGTGATCAGATTATCTGCCCCTCACCAGACAGTGATGATCGTGAGTGGCGTGTGCCCAAAAGCCCATCGGAAAACGCTTTGCGCGAAGCGGGCCGGAGCTTCAATGGTTATCCCGTCGATATGGCAATTTTTGATTCTCCTCAGCATCGCGGCGAGTGGGATCATGTTCTCGCACTGGTTGAAACGAAAGCGCCGAACCACAAGGAAGGCATATCGGAGCTATCGACGTATCTAGGCCTTGAACCCAATGCAGTGCTCGGCATCTGGTCCGATGGAAACAGCATATCCCTTGTGTACAAGCAAGCCGACATGCACTACAAATCGGTAAGACAAGCAACGTTGCCGGCACCGGGGGATAACGTCCTGATCCCCGGAGACAAGGCGCTCACCTACGTGGACTTAAGGGAACATGACGACATCAGCGGAGCGGGTCTCAATCGTTTGTTCTCCGACCTTTTAAACCATATCGTCGCCAATGACTCGAAATCCACTCGCGCCGACGACCGGTTGGACAACATGTGCAACATGCTGCTGCTGAAAATGGATTCGGACACCAACGGCAAAATGGCCCAAGATCCCCAAGAGCCTCTTGATTTCCAAGTTTGCCCGACACCGGCGGAAACCGCGAAAAGAATCAATATGAGCTTTGAAAGGTACATGGCGAAATACCCTTTCCTCTTCGAAGACACATCAACGAAAACCATCAAATTCGATGATGAGACGATTCATGCCGTCGTTTACTGGCTTCAAGGCATCAATTTGAAGTCCGCAGCTCCGGAGACCCTGTCCTCGGCGTTCCAAGTGTTCCGTTCGGCGAATGTCAAACAAGGCGAAGGGCAATATTTCACGCCCCAGCGCATCATTGAATCTGCCGTCAAATTGATGGAGATCGACTACCATGATAAAGTCATAGACCCAGCTTGTGGTACCGGCGGATTCCTGTTTGAGACTTATAACACTCTGCTGAAACGCGCATCCGACGAGCAGCGCGACGAAATCAGAACATGGGCTCATCGTAATCTTTACGGTGTTGATTTGGATTCCATCAATGTCAAGCTAGCTCGCGCGCTAATGATTGGTGCGAAGGACGGATCTACCAATATTGTTCTTGGCGATTCGCTTCGGGAACAGAAGTGGCAGGATTTTCCCATGCTGTCTCCCGTCCTGGGGAGCGAAGCCGATGGTTCATACGATGTCGTTCTCACGAATCCACCGTTTGGCGAGAAACTGAAGATTCGCGCGACTGACGCGAAACAGGCGAAATACAGTATCTGTCAACATACCAGCGGCGGATACCCTAGCGACAACTACTCCGATACCGAGCTTGGCCTCGTATTTATGGAACGTGCCTACAGATTGCTCACATCCGGAGGACGCTTGGGCATAGTCCTGCCAGAAACGTATTTCTTCTCCAAAACGTACCGATGGTTCCGCAAATGGGTCGGTCAACACTTTGACGTGTTGGCGGTGATGAACATTCCCATGGAAGCGTTTCAGGGTTTCTGCCGAGCCAAAACGAATTTTTATGTCATGCGCAAGAAGCCAGCGAAAGAAGGCGCGCCACTGAAGCAACCATCCTGGGCCCGTACCGGTGAGACATGGATCACCTATGCCCCTACCATCGGAATCAACAAGGATGGTAAGCCTCTTTACCATGTCACCAAGGAAGGCACGCGGACAAAAGAAATCGACGATACGGTGCTCTCGGACGTGACAACGCTTCTTGAGGGATCAGATTCTCCCACAGCGCGTTTCATCCCCACTCCGAAGTCTCTCGTCGATTCCTATATTGGTGTGCCCCAATACTACGACTGGGCCAGCATCAAAGAGTTCGAGCGGTATGTTCAAACCCATCTAAAAGGCTTTTTGACAAGAACTCTCGGTGATCTTGAAGATACGGGAATCATTTCTATCAGGAACGGTCACGGCAGTCCTTCCGCTGACTTGAGAAACGGCGATGTACCTTATGTGAAGGTATCAGATCTGCGCGCGGGCATGGTCAACTTCAATCCCACGAACATGGTTTCTCTATCACTAGCAAAACGGTTCTGGCACGGAGATGCCAGTGGACTCTCTCCATGGAGCATCGTCACTCCCTCACGCGCATCGAAGAACATAGGAGAGCCCTCCATGCTCCTACCTGGCCAAGAACGGGCAGTGTTCACTAAGGAAACGCTTATTATGAATGTGATGAGCGAAACACTGTTCGATAATTTCTATCTCGGATGGGCATTGGACCTTGATGCGGTCCGCAAGCAATGGAGCAGAGTCGTGTTCATGCAGACCAACCGCGAAGATCTTGGCAACAGATATCGAGAAATTCGGATTCCGGTTCCCGACACCAGAGAACATGGAGAATTGGTTTCAAGCCACTACCGCAAGTACTATCGTTCAATTGCGCAATTACGGTCGGAGTTTTTGGAAGCGCGAAAAGCCCAAAATAAATGACATTCCAAGATTGGGTTCGTCTTACACTGCGCGCGGAGACGAACCCAACCATATTTAATCTTTGGACATGTTCGCGAAGCTTTCCGATTCGATGATGTCCATGTCGGTGACGATGACGATGTAGTAGTTCTGTCCAGACATGTCATGCCATTCGCAGGGACGTCCGATGAATTCGACCGTCTCGCCGCCCTTCAACGATTCCAGTTCCTTGCGGATTCGACCGGTCGACGGCATGAGGGAGACGAAACGCGCCTCATCGCCCTCGAACCAGCAGGCGCGGACGGTTTTGATGCGTCTGCCCCCGGTGAGATTAAGCGTGGAACGTGGGCAGACGGGCGGAATCTTCACCCTGCCGATCTGCGGGCACACTCCGATGCCGCCGTTCCGTGGCAGTAGCGCTTTCCAAGAGCGGTTGTTCGTGGTGGACATGTTCTCCTACTCCTTATCTTCCTTGAGGGTTCCCTGCGGTTGGCCGAACACTTTCTCCCGGTTCGTCGGATCGAGGTTGGTCGCGCAGCCGCTCATCGCCGTGGTCAGATTCTGCTGGGCTTTGGTCAAAGCGTCGTAATCATCCGACTTGGAGTCCACGAGTTGTCTTGCGGTCTCGTACGCGGCTTTGAGATCGCCGCAGCCTTGCGTGCCGGACAGGTTGTCCTGTTTGATGGTGGCGACCTCGCGCGCGGTGTTGTCCAATCCGGACGAGAGGTCGTCTCGTCTCGCCTCGATACCGGCCTGCATGGCTTGCGGATACCATTCGCGTGCGAGGCTGCGGATCGTGTCGATGTCCTTCTGCTGTCCGATCGCGTCGTACAGGTCCGTCGCTTCGGCTAGATCCTGACGGTTATGCCGGTACAGCAGGTTGCCGAGCGTGTCGACGTTCGAGTTCTCCGGCGCGTTCAACAGGTCGCGCACGTCGTCGGCGATCTGTTCCGCGTCGCCGATGAACATGGATTGTGCCTGCTGTTGCAGGGTGCCGGACGGTTTCGTCGTCTTCTTTTTCTTGTTCTGTTTGTGGGATCGTGTCTGCGCGGATTGGCTGGATTGCGGCGTGGACGTCGTGGACGTCTGCTGTTTCCATGGGTTGGCGACCAGGACCATGACGGTGATGGCGATGATGGCGATCGCGCACCAGACGGCCGCCTGCTTCTTCGATTCGGGCGTGGACGCCTGACGATGTTTGTTCTTTCCCATTGTTGTGCTCCCTTCCCGTTTGTCAGAGGCTTGAGTCGTTGCTCGGCAGACTGTTGTCGTTGGTTTCCGGTGGCACGTACCATCCGCCGGAGTTGCCGTTGGATGTTCCGCCATTGTTGTTGTTCGTGGTTCCTCCGCCGTTGCCTTGCGGCACGCTGGTGGAGCCTGAGCCGGAAGAGCGGCGGTACTGCGGCGTCGGCGCGGGCATCGTCTGCTGTTGCTGTTGCGGGGCTTGCTGTTGGGCTTGCGCCTGCGCTTCGGCCTGCCGTTTGGCTTCCTCGTCGGCTTTGGCTTTCGCGTCCAACGCCTGGGAGAGGTTCCCGCGCGCCTTGTCGAGCTTGGATGCCATGTCGTTCCACGTGTCGACGGTGGTTTTCGCATCGAGCTTGCGGGCCTGGCCGATCAGCTTGTCCAACGTGGCCTTTGCGGCGCGGGTCGCATCATCCGATGGTTTCGCGTCCGTCGACGTTTTCACGGCCTTGTCCAACGCGTCCCGGCATTTCCTCCTCGCGTCCATCAACGGCTTGGCTTTGACGAGCCGGTCGACCTTGCCGGCCAGTGTGCGGGTTCGTTTCGTGGCCTTGTCGGCCTTGGTGGAGAGCCGTTCGGACTCGCTGATGGACAGGCCGGCGCGTTCGGATCGGATGAGTTTGCCGTTCGATGCGACGAGGTCACGCAGCGAGTCCACGTCCTTATCGTCCACGCCGGCCTTGTCTGCATTGCCGACCGTGTTTTTCGCTTTGCCGTTACATGCGGCCAGTTGGCTCATGGACGCTTGCACGCGCTCATAGGCGGTTTTCTCCTTGACGGCCGTCGAGTGGGAGCCCGCCAGGGCGAGGATGATGAGCAGCACGATGGCGGCGCCCGCGATGATCAGACCGCGTTTGACCCAGGTCATGGCCTTCGAGTCGTTGGATGGCGCGTCGGGGTCGGCCACGTCCTCCAACACCTCTTCCGGAAGGATGGTCGTTTCGGATTCGGGTCCCGGTCCGATCACGGTGGTTTCGGCCGGACTCCCATCCGGCGTTTCCGGGTCGGGCGGTTCGATCACGGTGGTCGGAGCCTCCAATCCGGCCAGTGGGATGGACTCATCCGTTTGGGTCATGTCGGGCACGATGAGCATGGGCTGTTCAGGCTCGTGTCCGGGCTTGGCCGGCGGTGGCGGGGGAGTGGGCTGTTCGAGCTGATCGTGTCCTGTTGGAATGTTCTTCCGGCCGCGGCGTTTGCGTGGCTTGCGTTCCTGCCTGACGGGCTTGTCGTCCTCCTGCGTGTCTTCCTGCAGGGAGTCAATCCATGCGAGGTCGTCACGCAGCGAGTCCGACGGCGTCAACTGGTCGAACAGGCTGGGCTGTTCGCTGCTCATCGTCCGTCCTTTCCACGTTCGAACACGTCGTCGAGCTGGTCGAGCATACGGTCGCAATGGTCGAACACGTTGGCTGGATCACCGTCCACAAGCCGGTTCAACCGTTCGGTCAGATCGTCCTGCATGTCGATGGAGCATGGCTGGTAGGCGTCGTCGAACTGGCTGCTTCCGTATTCGCGGAGGATGCTCCGTCCCTGGTCGATGAGATCGGCGAGGGCGCGGCGGTCCTCGTCCGTCATGGGCATGGAGCGTTCCTGGTCGCGCGTGAGTCTGACGGCGGCCGTGACAGCACGGTCGAGCCGGTCACGGCTCGCGCGTTCACGGGTCGTGTAGTCCAGAAGGGCGCGACGGATCCGTTCCTCGTCATTCCTTGCGGCGGCCAGATGCTCCGGCTTGTGGTCCATGGCATAGTTGCCGCGCAGGCCTTCCAATCCGGCGCGCCACTTGTCGACCTGGTCGGACAATGCCTTGTCGTCCCGATCATCCTCGTCATCGACGCGGGTGGGTGTCATCAGATCGCATACCGCGTCCAATCCCTCGGACGCGTTCGTGAACCGCCAGGACGGTCCGAAGCCGGGCTCTCCGGCCCAACCGCCGTCGCGTTCGAACCAATGCCTGTACTCGTCGCATCGCGCCTGTTCGCGTTTGCGGTCGTCCGCCGTGGACAGGTGGTGCTTGTGGTCCGCGCTGGACGTGTCGGCCGAGGACAGGTATCCCTTGACGCGTTCCAACGACGAGTGGATCAATGATTGCAATGTCGGCGCGTACAGGCCGCCGTTCGGGCTCGCGACGATCATGTCCATGTAGCATTTGAGTGAGTAGACCTCCTGGACCACGTCGTCGTGGCGGATCCAACAGGATGGCAGGGTGCGCGCCCAATCCGTGTAATGCGTGGTGAGGAACCGGCCCATGCGTATGGTGTGCAGCATCATCAGATCGATGTCCATGCGCGTGGGGGAGCCGGTCAGGTCCAACGGGCGGGCCTCGACCATGGTGGCGAGGGAGTTCTGCGGGAGTTTGGCCCACAGGCCGGGACCATGCTCCGGCTCGTTGAGCGGGGCCATGGTGATCTGCGTGAGCAGCTGGTCCAGGTTGCGCGCCATGGAGGACGGCAGGTCCTTGCCGGTCAGCTCCTTGTATTTGCCGTTCACGGCGGCGGTCAACTGTTCGTACGCGTGCTCGCATTGCTCCCTGACGGACAGTTCGCCACGCTGCCTGTTCACCATGTCGTCGAACATGGTCCTGACTTCCTCCTGGAAGTCGCGTTCCATGTCGTCGGTCCAGAACGACGGCCGTTCCAAACCGTCCGTCACGCCACCCGGGGTGGACGGTCCATGCTCCGGCTCGTCCCGTCCCGTGGAGTCGTCCATGATCGCATCCGGTTCCTCGGGCTTGTCGGCCTCGTCCGGCGGGGTGGATTCCGTCGGCGTGGACGCGGGGGAGACCATCTCGTCGAAGAACTTGTCCACGGCGTCGTCGCTCATGCGGTCGCTCCTTCCGTCTCATGCCATGCCTGGCCCGCGGAGGGACGCAGGTCCTTCAATCCCTCGCGCCACCAGTCGCGGTCGTGGAACATGATCATGTGCACGAGGGCGGGCGCCTGGCCCAATGGTTCCACGAGCGCGTAGCCGACGGGCAGGAGGCTCAGTTCCTGCTGGGTGACGGATTCCTCACGTTCGTGGCGAGTGGTCAATCCGCCCAACGGTCCCTGGCCCGGATTCCAGCTTGATTCGCGGCGTGTGCGGTGGTGCGTGCCGATCTGGCTGATCCACCATTTCAACGTCTCGTCGTCGGACACGCCCTTGAGCATGATCCGATGGCAGTTCTCCCACACGGTCTGTTCCACGGCCTTGCCGTACCCGTCCTTCTCGTCGGCCATCTGCTGGCGGGACTGTTCCACGATGATCAGCTGGTAGCCGTTGCCGCCGCCCTGGGTGATGGCGTTGCGCAGGCCGGGCCATTTCTCGATGTTCGACAGCTCGTCCAACACGAACCGTGCGGGAGGCTCGATCTTGCCGCGCGAGCCGGACGCCTTGTCGAACGCGAGGTCCTGGCACGCCTCCTGGAACGTGTCGAGCAGCAGGCTCACGAAGATGCCCGCGTTGCCGGCGACGCCGCCGTCACGGCGTGGCTTGGACAGCACGTACACGGTGTCGCCGCGCAGCACCATGCGTTTCGGGTCGATCAGTCGCGGGTCGGAGGGGCTCAGGTTCATGCGGGCCCTCACGTTCGGGTCGGCGAGGATGCTGAACGCGTTCTTCACGCCGAACCATTCCGATCCTTTCTGGCGTGGATCGACGTGGGGCAGGGCGTTCAACGTCGCGGCCCAACGGTCCATCTCGCGTTCCGGCGTGTACTTGCGGATCAGGTCGGCGGCCTCCTGCGCGGCCTCCGGCGACAGGCTCCAACGGTAGCAGTCGTTGATGGTGCGGTCCGCGATGGCCGCCGCGTACAGCATGGCCTGCACGTACATGGTGGCGCTCACGCCCCACTCCTGGTTGTTGGAGCCGCTTCCCATGCCGCCGATCGCGACCATGGTCTGCGCGCGGCGCATCGCGACGGCCGGATCGTCGCAACCCTGCAATGGCGTCCAACGCATGTTGTGCCGCGTGTCCGGATCGTTCTCCGCGACGCCTTCCGGGTCGAAGATGTGCGTGGTGCCCGCGCCACGGCCACCATACGACGCGCCGGTCACCCGATCCTTCACGCCGCATTCGCGCAGGTAGCGGGTCGTTTTGATGATGTCGCCTCGCGTGGAGGTCGCGAGCACGAAGCCGGGAGCCTCGACCACGCTGGGGATGACGACGCTGACGGTCTTGCCGGAACGGGTAGGCCCCAACACGTAGATGTGCCGTTCGGAACCCAGCCACACCTCCATGTTCCACGAATCACCCACATACCATGCCGCATGCCATGGGCGCGGACGAATGGCGCCCGGCTTGCGGTAACGGAAATCCTCAAGCATGCGCGGCAGGACGGAGGGAAGCACATCACGGTTGACGGCGCGTGGACCGTAATCCGCGGCGATCTGACGCCAGGTGGCGACGCCGGGACGTGTGGACAGCCAGTCCGCGGCCCTTTCGCCGGAATCACGGTACGCGTCCCAGAAGATCCACAAAACCATGACCAGCATGAACGCGATGGCGAACACCGGCAGGGTGAGCAGCGTCCACGCGAGCATGCCGCCCTTGACGAGCAGGAACATGATCATGGAGAGGATCAGCGCGAACACGCACACCATCGCGCCGGCACGGACCACGAGATGGCTTTCCTCGTCGGACAGGCGTTCCAACAGATGCGTGTGCCGGCTCAGCCATACGCCCGTCTTGGACGATTCAAACCTTTTCCACACGTCCATGACCTTGCGGCGGTTGTCCGCGTTCAGTTCCTCACGGTCATACGAGCCATCATTCCAATATCGGGCCATACCATTCCTCCTTCGCGATTGTTTTTCCCTGGAAGGGCTTGTCTCACGACGCTTTTCGCAGGCTCGACGTGTCGAACACGTCCGCCCACATGGGTCCCGCGACCGGCAGTATCATGCGGGGATGCTCGTGTCCGATACGCCAGATGCCATAACCCTGCGCCAAGCGTGGTATCTGTTCGAGTTCGTCCTCGCTCAGATCAGGGATGAGCCGGTTCAGCAGGGGGATGTTCTCGCCACCCTGCCGGTAGATGATCTTCGTCTCCATCAGATTCATCAACTGTTCGACCTTGCCGCGCAGGCCGGAGCCGGCGGTGAACACCTGGGTCATGTCGGCAACGCCATGCACGATCAGCCAGGTCGCGCAACCCCAATGGCCCGCGGACCGTTGGCGCGTCTGCAACGAGTCGACCAATTGCGGGTTCGACAGCAGATCCCACGCCTCCTCGCACACGATGATGCGACGCAGTCCGTCACGCGCCTGCAACAGCCGGTCGATCCACGAGCTGACCGCCGCGGTGTACACGCGTTTCAACGTGGGATCCTGGAACACGGGACCGGACGTGTCGAACACGATGATCGGCGCGGCCGGATCCAACGTGATCGTGGACTCCTTGTCGAACATGCCGCTCATCGTGCCGTCATCGACCATGGGGGAGAACACGCGGGCCGCCTCGCTGGCCTTCTCGCGCGCGAGATCACGGTAATGCTCGAAGCCGTGGATATGCGAGTATATGGAATCCACCCAATCCCAGTCGGACAGTCGTTTGACCGCGGCCTGCAACGTCATCGGACCGATACCGTACGAGGCGATGAGCTGGTCGATCAGGGACAGCATGTCCTTGTCCAACGGGAATGGACGGTCCGGTTCCCTCACCGCCTCCGCCAACGCCATCATGGCGCTTTTCCTGCCGGCCAGGACCTCCTGGCGCAACGCGCGCTTGTCCTCCTCGGATGTGAGGTGGGACATGTCGGGCATGGCGAACGGGTTCAGATAGTTGCCTTTGCCGGGGGAGACGACCTGCCCGCCGGGAATGGCCCGCGCGATGGCCTTCCATTCGCCCTGCCGGTCGGATTGGACGATGATGTTGCGTCCGAACCCGATCTCGCGCACGGCGATCGTCTTCGCGCAATAGCTTTTGCCCTGGCCGCGCAGGCCGCTGAAGAACAGGTCGGGACTGGCGGCCATGCGCGCGTCGTACGTACCCCAGCAGTCGAATTGGAACAGTTCGCGGGAAAGCGCGTCGATGCCGATCGGCGGCCCCGGGATCAGCTGCGCGCCGGAACCGGCCACGAAAGTGGTGAGCACTCCCGCCCGTCCCGTGCTGGTCTGATGCCATGGGATCAGGGGACGTTCGTTGAAATCGCGGGTGATCATGTCCAACGGACTCGCGGAACCCAACGGGAGCATGCCTTCCTCGTCACGCTGCCGCGCCTTGTACAGGCTCTTCGTCTGGCTGACCTGCTTCGACACCATCGAATACAGGCGTCCGCGAGCCGATTCGACCGCGCCGCGGTCGGAACGCGAATACCGGTGTTCCGGCACACGCACCGACCGGCCGGCGCCGTCACGCACGCGCATGAGCCAGTCAAGTTCGGGAATGGACAGTCTGGTCGGCGCGGGAACGAAACCCACCACGCCGACGCCACGCCGCGCGGGACGGCCGAGCCTGTGCCCATCGTCCTCCAACATCGGCACGAACGGATCGGCCCCATCGCCGTCCGGTTCCATGCCATCTGCTTCCGAACCGTCGTATTCGTCTTCATCGTCGACGGACATTCCCACCTCTTTTGAAAAGACGGAAGATGGGCGGGAGGAATCCCGTGGATACGGAACCATCCCACCCATCATGGATGTGAGCCGGTCCGACGTCACACGTTGTATCCGGCATGGGCCATCAGCATGCCCGCCACGACCATCAGCACGAAGCAGACGACGGCGAGCACGATGAACAGGACGGCCTTGCCTTGACGGGTCTTACGGCTCATGGCGAGAACCTTTTCCTTGGTCTTGCGGCCAACGAAGGTGCTTTTCTGTTTGACGGCCATGTACACGAACGCCTCATACAGGCATGAGGCGGCGACGACCATCAGGACCAGGATGCAAAGGGTTGCAGCCATATGGATTCCTCCCTAGTTAGGACATGTCCCGGAATCGGCCGGCCATGCGACCGTACGGTTCCGCACAATCCACATGACACGCGGACGATATCAGACAGGGGGATTCGCAGAACCCTTGCCATTGGACACTCCACCGGCATGGTGGAGCTCTTCCATACGCCGGTCGGCCCGCGCCGACACGACGCACATGCTCCAAACCGTCAGCAGGCCCAAAAGCCAGAAGACGGCGATGATGATCACGCCCACCGTTTCCTCCTCGCACAGGATCGTCGTTTTTCCTATGCCGTTCTTTCCACACGCACCTCGTCCGATACCATCATGGGGGTTCACGAGTGGGAGTGCGAGAGACCGATGGGGAAGGATGCCGGAAGCTTCCGTCCGCCGAATACGTGGAATACCCCTAGGACAGGCTGATGTCGGGGCCGGATGGTCCGGTGGCGTCTGGAATATTGGACGGGTCCGGCGGTTGGAGTCCTGGGGACAGATCGTCCAATCCATGGGTGGGATGCAAACCGATCATGTGGGGCGCGGCGACGTCCCTTTGATGTCTGATGATCGGGAGCCGGCCACGCAGCAGGCCCGTGATCCGGTCGATGAGCATGGGGGAGAGGCGCTGGTTGGTGGAAAGCTGTTCGTGGACGATGTCGGGCACGTCGTCCAGAACACTGAGATCGTACCTGTCCCAATCGTCGATGAGGGACAATTGCCAGTACGCGTTGTCCTCCTCTCCCCATTGGTCGGTCCAGAACGGTTTCGTCCGGTAGTCCCCGTTGTCCATGGCGTCGGGATCCATGCCGTTCCACAGGCTCGCTCCGCTGTCGTAGATCGGGGCGGGACGGATGGCGAAGGATTCCACGTCCCTGATCAGACCGAAATTGTTGTAATGCCGGTCCGTGTTGCGTAGCAGGAAGTCGAGGAACAGGAAATCATCCGTGGCGTGCATGATCGTGTCACGGTCGACGCCGAGCCGTTGGCAGGCCTCCACCCAGATGTCGCGCCGTTCCCGGTATCCTCCCTTCCGGAAGATCCGCATGATCTGTCCGGCGGGAATGAGCTCCTCCGTATCCGAAAGCATTTCATCGCATGCCGACACCCTGGCCCCGTTGATCTTGCCCACACGGTATTCGACATGGTCGATGCCAAGCAGGCGGGCCGTTTTCCACGCTATCCGCTCGTTGTCGGGCTCCTGGCCGGACCGTCCCGCCTTGATGAGGGTCCTGACGCCGTCGTCACGGATGATCCACCGTTTGGGCAGGTCTCCGGCGCTGGTCACGTCCGGCGTGTTCACGTCGCCGATACGGGATGAGTCGCCGGTGAACAACGCCTTGCCGAGCCGTTCGTCGAAATCGTTGTGGAAGAAGTTGAGGTCCTCCCAACGTAGCGCGTCCATGCCGGCGGGACGGACCCAGTACTGGTCGGACAGGCTCAATCCCATGGAACGGTCGAGCAGTTCTTTTCCGGAGGGGATGCCCGTGGCCATGAGCAGCGTGCGCAGACCGTCCCTTGTGGCGGGGATTCCCCGGGACCGCCACCATGCGGTCACCGAATCACTGTCGGGTCGGGGCTGTCCATCCACGTACATGCCGACCGGTACGCGGCTCGGATCGAACACGTCACCCACTTCGAGGATGAGACCCGCGTTCGATGAGTACGCGAATTCCAGTACCGGATGGTTCCGGCACATCAGTACACGGTTCATTTCAAATAGCATCGGACCCCGCGATTATGGTGGATGGATTCATTGCTTCCCGTTTCCCATGGTAGCAACGTGGATGTCCTTCGTTCATGTGGACGTTCCAGGGGAAACGGACGGCCGGAACAGGGTCGGGAAACCCTTATATGGGTTTCCGTCGTCCTGTTCCGGCCGTCTGTAGGATGGTATCGGATGTTCGGTTATGTTCGGGATGCGGTCTCGTTGGCTTGATCATGCTGGAAGCCGTCAAGACCTGCGAAGAGGGTCAGACCAGGCCGATGCCGGGATCGTCCGGCCGCGTATCGTCCGGAACATCGGCCGGATCCGGCGGCTGGACATCCTGGCCCGGAGCATCCATGGCGATGGAGCCGTCCGTGGTTTTCGGATCATGACGGAGCCGTTCGACAAGGTCGATGAACGTGCGTTCCTCCTGTTCCACGCAGTCGAACAGGATGGAGCAGAACGGTTCGGAATCACCGTCGACCTGCCAGGATTCGAGACCCCGGGCGTAAACACGTCCGGCGTCATGCTTGATCGCCACGGGACGGTATCCGTTCTCCAACAGCATGAGGTTGAGCAGTTGCCGGCCGGTCCTGCCGTTGCCGTCCATGAATGGATGGATGTTTTCGAACATCGTATGGAACGCCGCGGCCTTGAGCAACGGGTGCGCGTCGCTTCCGTTCAGCCCGTCGATCAGGGCTTGCAGGTCGTCATGGATCTCCAACGGGTCGGCGGTCTTGACGCGGGTCGCGGTGATTCTCGCCAGATATCCGTAAGGACGGAACGTGCCGCGTGCGAACGGCTGCAGGTCCAATGCGGTCACCTCGTGGATCCTTTGGATCAGTTCCGGGTCGAGTTCACGTCTTTCGGAGGCGTATTCGCGGACGTAGGCCATGCCGTCGGCGACGCCGCGCGCCGCGAACACGAAACGTGCCGGGGAATCCGAGGGCACGAATTCGCCTTCCAATACGAGGGATGTGTCCTGAAGAGTCAGGGTCGATCCTTCGATGGCGTTTGAATTGTAGGTGTATCTCACGAGCCAGTCGCGGTCGTAATCGGATAATGCCATGGTTTCGACGCCATCCAACGGTTCCAGTGAGAGGGCGTGGGCGCGCAGGGTGTCGATGAGGTCCAGTCGGGTGGTGATTTCCGGAATCCGTTCAAGTTTGGCGAGGATGCCGGGCATGTCGTCGATATGTTGACGCAGTTGCGTGTTGGGCATGGTTTCTCCTTCTTTGGCTTATTTTACCGAACCGTGGTGGATCTGGGTCCTGAGAGAGAAACGGCCGGAACAGGGTCGGGAAACCGTCATGTGGGTTTCCGTCGTCCTGTTCCGGCCGCCTGTTTGTTTGGAGGGGGAATTGGGTCAGCGCATGCCGTGGCGTGCGGTCACGTCCATGCGGCGGCGTTTCAGGTCGAGCGTGGCGGCGCCCATGCCGGCGAACGCGACGACGGCGAGGATGATGCCGTTCGTGTCCGCGCCGGTGGATGCCATGACCTTGTCGGCCTTGGCGGCCGCTTCGACCGTGGCCTGCTGGGCGGCGTTCAGACTGGTCTGGCCGGCATTGTCGTCATGCTTCGGGTTGGCGGCCTGCTGGGCCGTCTTGAGCGCTGCCTTCGCGGTCTCGTAGTCGCTCTTGGCCTGGGCTTCGACCGTCTGGGCCTGCTTGAGGTCGGCCTGCGCCTTGGCGAGGATCGTCTTGGCCTGGTCGAGCGCGTCCTGTGCTTCCTTGACCTTGGCCTGCGCGGTCTTGACGGCTTCCGTGTCCTTCGCGTCGCTCTTGGCCTTGGCGAGGCGTGCCTGCGCGTCGGTCAACGCCTGCTGCGCGTTCCTGACCGCGGTTTCGGCGTCCGTTTCGGCCTGCTTGGCCTTGTCGGCCTCGTTCCTGGCGGCGTCGTATGCCTGGGTCTTCGCGTCCAGGTCGGCCTGCGCGGTGGCGAGGGCCTGGGTCCTGGCCGCGAGGTCCGTCTTGGCGTTTTCGAGGTCCTTGACCTGTTGGGCGGCCTTGTCGCTTTCCTTCTTGGCCTGCTCGTACGCGGTCTGGGCTTGGGCGAGTTCGTCCTGCGCGGTCTGCTTGGCCTGCTGGGCCTGGTCGGCTTCGCTCTTGGCCTGGTCGTATGCGGTCTGGGCCTTGGCGAGGGCGTTCTTCGCGTCGGTCAGCACGTCGAGACGCGTGTCGGCGGCGGTCTTGTCCTGTTCGGCCTGCTTGACGTCCGTGTTGGCCTTGTCGAGCGCGGCCTGGGCTTGGGTGAGACGCGTCTGCGCCTGCTTGTCGGCGGATTTCGCCTGGTCGTACGCGGTCTGCTTGGTCTGGCGGTCGGTTTCGGCGGTGGTGAGGCTGGCCTGCGCCTGCTCGTCGGCGGATTTCGCCTGCTCGTACGCGGTCTGCGTTTCTGCGGCCTTGCGGGTCGCGTCGGCGAGCAGCTGCGTGGTGCGTGCGGATTCGTCTTGCGTGTCCTGCAGGTAGGAGGTGGCCTTGTCGAGCGTGAGGACGGCGGACGCGTGGGCCGTGTTGGCCTTGTCGAGCGCGGTCTTGGCGGCCTCGACCTGCTTCAACGCGTCCTCGTACGTGGATTGCGCGGATTTGATCTGGTTGACGTACGCTTCGACCTTCGCGCGGTACACGCTGGCATCGAACGTGGTGTCGTTCGCGTTGTAGGAGTTCCAGTCGTTGAAGTACTCCTGCGTGAACGCGTGATCGTAGTTGGTCTCACCGTAGCCGCTGTAGGCCATGCCGGTGGCGATGTACTCCGGGTCGACGATGTTGAGGTAGTGGCCGACCTGCTGGTACAGGTCCGGGTACTTCAGGAAAACGTCGTACGGGGACAGCTTGGCGAGGTCCGGATAGTCGCCGGACTTCACGGCCGCGTCGTAGGTCTCCTTCTCGGCCGTGTACCAGTCGTCGTACGGATCGTCGTCGGAGAAGCCCCAGTCGAGGTTTTCGCCGACGTTGTCGTACTGGTAGTTGTGGTTGTAATGGCCGTTGGCCGCGTAGTTGGCCTGGACCATGGCCATCGCCATCGCGGTCTCGGACACCTTCAACGGTTCCAGACCATGGTCGGCGCGCAGCTTGTTGCATTCGTCGATCATGTCGAGGGCCTTGAGCAGGTTGTCGAGGCTGGTCGCGTCGTCCTTCGCGCCGATGTGCGTGTATTCCAGGTACTGGGACACGCTGTCGTCGGTCAGATACTTGTACGCCTGTTCGGCCTTGTTGGTCTTGAACCATCCGGCCGCGCCCTCGGCCTGCGCCTTCGCGGCCTCGTCCGCGGCCTGCTTCGCGGCGTCCGCGGCGGCCTGCGCCTTGTCGTACGCGTCCTTCGCGGCCGCATACTCGTCCTTGGTCCTGTCGGCCTGCGCCTGCGCGTCCCTCACGGCCTGGTCGGCCTTGTCGAGCGCGGCCTGCGCCTTGTCGTTGGCGGCCTGGGCGTCCTTCACGGCCTTCGCGTCCGTGTTCTTCGCGGCGGTGGCCTTGTCCAGGGCGGCGGAGGTCTTGTCGGCCTTCTCCTGGGCGGCGTCCTTCATGTCGTTCGCCTTGTCGAGCGCGGCCTTCGCCTGGTCGGCCTGGGTGCGGGTCTTGTCGGCCTCGGATTTCGCGGTGGCCTCGGCGACGGTGGCTTGGGCCTGCGCGGTCTTAGCGTCCTTCACGGCCTGGTCGGCCTGCTTGGCCTTGTCCTGCGCCTCCTGGATCTTGGCGGGATCGTTCGCGTCGCCCGCGATGCGGGTGGCCTCGTCGAGCAGGCTCTTCGCCTGGTCGGCCTTCTGCTGGGCCTGCTGCGCGGCGGCGGATGCCTGGTCGGCCTTCGTCTGGGCTTTGCCGAGCGCGTCCTGCTTCGCGGCGGTGGTCTGGTCGAGCTTGGTCTTGTCGGTCGAGTCGACCTTCCGCTGCGCGTCCTTCACGGCCTGTTCGGCCTGTTCCTTGGCCTTGGCGGCGTCGTCACGGATGGACTGGCTGTCGTTCATGGCCTTCTTGATGGTCTCGGCGTTCTTCGCGCTCTGGTCGGCCTTGTCCTTCGCGGCGGTGAGGCTGTCGTGGGCCTTGTCGAGGTTGGTCTGGGCCTGGTTGACGCCCGTCTGGGCGGCGGCCACGTTCGGATCGTTGTTGATGGTGGTCTCGACCTGCTGTTGCGCCTGCTGCACGTTCTGCTGGGCCTGCTGCACGCCGGTCTGGGCCTGCTGGACCTGCTGCTGGGCCTGCTGGGTGCCGGCCGTGGCCTGGTCGAGGCTGGTCTTCGCGTCCGTGACGGCCTGCTGGGCGGCGGCGACCTGGTCCTGCTGGGGCTGCGTGGTCGGCTGGGCCGCGGCCTGGTCGACGGCCTGCTGGGCCTGCTCGACGGCCTGCTGGGCCTGTTCGACCGGGGTGGTCGCGGTCTCGTCGGCCATTGCCGGCGCGGCGATGGTGCCCGCGACGGCCACGGATGCGACGGCCGTTGCGAAAGCCTTCTTGTTCATAATTCTCCCTCCAATGCCATGCCCCGTATCGGGGTCGTGGCTCCAATGGAAACATCCCTGCGACGTTTCCGACAACCATTCCACGTGCCCCCAATCCGATATCGGCGCCATCGGCGTGTCGCGGTCTCGGAGGCATATGGCGCGCATACCCACCAGTCTACCCCCGCATGAGGCGGTGCCGGCGTGTGGGCGTCTACCGTTTCATGCCGTGACGTCCGTACGGGCGGACGCGTGGCCTGGACTCGACCATCGCCACGGGCATGCCCGCGAGCAATGCCACACCGGACACGAGCAGCGGGCGCGCGTCACGGCCGGTGGTCCTGGGCGCGTCCTCGGGATAGGGCGCGTCGTCCGGCATGCTCACGCGTTCGCCCGTGACGAGCAGCCGATACGTGTTCAGGAAGATCGGAGTGCAGGTGACCAGCGTCACCAGGTCGCGTCCCGGCTGGATGCGCACGTCGCGCAGATCGTCCGGATCGACCTTGCGGATGCGTTCGACCTTGTAGGCAAGGGTCTGGGCTGCGACCCTCACGTAGAACACGTCACCCTTCCTCAATTCGGTGAGCCTGGTGAACAGGGCCTTGTCGGCCACTCCCGTATGTCCGGTGATCACACTGTGGGTGCTTTGCCCGCCGACGGGCAGGCTGGTGCCGTGAAGGTGTCCCGCACCGTTCTCCAACGCGTACGCGTCGGCCCCGTGCCGGACGGGCAGGTCCACGCCGATGGACGGGATCTCGATGGTCGCCATGATCCCGTCGCCGAAATCCAGCAGATTCTGGTACTCCTTGTCATCGTGGAACCCGAAATCACCATCGATGGTCCCGTCCTTGCCGGACGTCTCTCCGATGACCTGCGGAGTGGCGGCGAGCCTCCGGTTGTACTCGCGGGCCGCGGCGACCATGCGCGCGTAATGTTCGGCCGAATGGTCGTCCTTCGCGGCCAGGGCGGACGATTCGGCCGCCCTGCGGGCCGCTCCGGCCTGTTCCACGCCAAGCCAAGCGAACGTGCCCACGCCCGCCAAGCAGAACACGACCGTGACGGCGATGAGCGCGCGGAACACGCGTCTCGAATGCCGTGCGCGTATGCGGCGCAGGCGCCGCATACGACGTCCCTCCGAAGCACGTTCACCCTCGATGATCCAATCCCAATCCATAACGTCCATACCTTTGCCACGATCCGTTCCACGAATATCGACGGGGATGGGCAACGGGAAGGGCCGGCGTCCGGACCATTCCGCCCACGTCCAAATGGAGTTGGTGGATGGCCGTCCGCCGGCCCTTCCGTCACCGGGTTCCGGTCACTCGTCGTCCGGCATGCCGTGTCCGTTCATGCGTCTGGTGAGCATGACGGTCGAGCCGATGCCGAACATGAGCAGCAGGACGCCGCCCGCGATGGCGATCGGCAGGCCGATACCGCCCGTTTCGACGAAGTTCTCGTGAACCTCCTGCCATTGCGCGTACAGGGTGATGTCCTTGTCCTGCAATGCGACCTTGCTGCCGTCCTTATAGACGACGTCCGCCTTACCGGGTTTAGTGCCCCAACCCTTGAACACGTACTTGTCGCGTTTGAACGACTTGGACGTGTCACCGGGAATGGTCACATCCGAATACTGCCAGCCGGTCGTGTTCGCATGCGAACCGGTGCCGCCGTTCGCGTTGTAGACCACGTTGGCCTGCAACCGCTGCCAGTGCGCGTACACGGTGACGTTGCCGGTCAGGGGCGTGGCCCACTGGTAGAGGCCCGTGTTGTCCTGCGGTCCCGTGTACCAGCCGAGGAACCTGTAGCCGCGGATCTTCGTCGTGTCGCCCGCCCGCCAGCCGGACCCGTCCGCGGCGGCCGTGTTGTAAGCCACGCTCACAGACGCCGGGGTGGATGGCATCTGGCCCGACCAGGTGGATGGCTTGTTCGTGTCGTAGGTGAGGACCGGGTTGCCGACCCACACCGCGTACACGGTCATGCCGCCCTCGACCATCGTGACCTGGGCCTGCGCTTGGGTCGCGTTCCGGTCCTGGTTCCAACCCAGCTGGGTGTGGCCCGGACGCGACAGCATGCTGGAATCCCAGCAGTCGTCGTCCTTCGCCATGGTCGCCAACGTGATCTTCTGGCCGGCCGGATAGTAGACCTGGCATCCGGACACCACGTCCGTGCTCGTGTCGATGGTCCTCACGGTCACGCTGCCGTCCTCATGCGTGGTGGTGCGCTGCACGAGGTCCGACACCTTGCCGTCGGTCTCCGATTTCGCGGGCCGAGTGGTGTTAGCGGCCGCGCCGGACGGGATGGAACCGGTGGCATCCTGCGCGTTCTTGTCATAGGAGAGCTTGTAGGCGAGCTTGAACTGCACGTCGTCGATCAGATTGCCGGAGATGCCGTCGATGGAGCCCAACGCCTTGAACGTGAACCTGCTGACGTTCTGACCGGCGGGAACCACGACCGAACCCTGGAACGTGTCCCACGAGCCCAGCCAGCCATCCGTGTTCGGAGCGTTCACCGTGGTGGACTTCTCACCCAGCCTGTTGCCCCGGTCGGACGCGATGCGGGTCATCTCCACCGGCTGCTCGTGGCCGGGCGCTCCGACGAGGATCTGGATCTTCTCATTGGAGTTGATGGTGCCGTTCCGGTGCGCGTACCGGAGTTTCACGGTGTACACGGTGGGCGTGCTGTGCGCGGTGTCGATGTCCTGGTACAGGTACGTGTTGGCCTGCGATGCGGTGATCTCCGCGTACATGTTGTCGTTCGCGCGGCTGCGCTGGATCTCGACGATGCCGCCGCGCCCGTCGACCCTGGTGTCGGTCTGGTTGGACTTCCAGCCGAACTTGGCCGCGTCGAACCCGTTGAGGTGCACCCACTGCTTGGACGCCTCGCCCTTGCCGTTGAGGGCGCCGCTGATCTCCACGTCGCCGTGCGCCGGGTCGATGTTGGCGAAGTTGTACTTGTCGGTCATTTTGGACTGGCTGACGATGTTCCGCCAATCATGGTCGAAGTCGCTGTTGACGAGCTGCTTCGGCAGGCCGTTGGCGGCGTATTCCACCACATCGTCATCCGCCGCGAGACGCACGCTGCCATTGGTCTTCGACTTGGCCTGCTTGACGGTGTTCGCGGCCGTATCCGACGGAACCTGGCCTGAAGCGTCCGAAGAGTTCTTGTCATAGGTCAACTTGTAGGAACGGGAGAATTCGATATCGTCAAGATCATTGCCGGAATACCATTCCGCGGACGCGACGGATTTGAAGGTGAAACGTACCGTGGTGACCCCGTCGGGCACGAGATACGTGCCGGAGTACGTATCCCACTTCTTGTTGTCCGCGCGGTCGGACGTGGTCGGGGTTGAGATGGTGGTCATCTTCTCGCCGACCTTGTTGCCGTTCTCGGACGCGATGCGGGTGGCCTCCTGCACGGTCTCCTTGTATGGTTCGCCGATCATGACCTGCATCTTGTCCACGTAGGCGCTGGTCGCGCTGGAATGCTTCAGACTCCATTTCATCATGGTGCCCGGCGTGACCTTCACATCCTGATAGATCGCGGTGCCCTGCTGGTCGGCGGTCAGTTCGGCGAACTGGTTGTGGTGGACGGAATCGTAATTGAGTTCCACATTGCCGGCCTCGCAGCTCATGCCGCCGGAATAATGCGTGTCTCCCTGGGTGGAGCTCCAGGCGAAACTCGACCTGTTCCAATTGGGAATGGCCCTGCCTGTGGTGGACATGGCGCATCCCGAACCGTATTTGCCGGTACCGGGATTGATGGTGGCGAACAGCTTGCCCTTGTTGAATTTGTTCGAACTCGACCCCGCCAAGCCCGTCCATGATGGTACGGATGGATAGTCGAAGCTACCGTTGACGATATGGTCCGGCAGGTTGTTCGTGTCATCGGCCGTGAGCTTCACGACGCTTTTCGTGGTCCCGGCCGCGCCGTTCGTGTCCACCGCGTTGGCGGTGCCGGCCAGGCCGGTGCCTAACGCCGCGGCCGCCGTGAGACCGGCGAGAAGTCTTGTAAGGAATCCCATTTTCCCTCATCCTTTGTGATTCATATGTGAGTTCCGTATTTTTTCGGAAGAGGGCCGGGATCGTGCGGCTGACAGGAGAAAAGGCCGCACGATCCCGGCTCCTGGATCCCCGGACCTTCGCTTTCGAGGCCGGGGACGATTCGGAAAAATCAGGCGATGGCCGGACCGTCGCCCAGGTTCTCGTGGCGGACTCGGTAGGCGGCGAAGCCGGACGCGGTGGCCACGAGGATGATCGCGAACGCGCCGACCAGCATGACGGCCATGGTGGTCGCGCCGGTCTGCGGCAGCTGGGTGATGTTGTCGATGTTCTTCACCACGGCGGTCGGCGTGGTGGCCTTGCCGTCCGCGTTGGTGACCTTGCCGGTCAGTCCCGGCTGGTCCTTGCCGGTGATGGTCACGTGGCCGTCATCGGTGATCTTGAGGGTGAAGCTCGGCTTGACGAAGCTGAAGTAGCCGGTCGGCACCTGGGTTTCCTTCACGGTGTACGTGCCGGCGCCCAGACGGGTGAAGTTGATGACGCCCTGCGCGTTCGTGGAGAATTCGGTGGCTTTGGACTCGTCCGTGGTGAACGTCCACTGGTTCGAGCTCGTGTTCCACACGTACCACTGGTTCAGGCTGTCGTTGTGGAGCTTGAACTTGGCTCCCTGGATGACCTTGTTGCCGTCGGCCGCGCTGATCTTCTTCAGGTTCACGTCGTAGGTCGGGACCGGGGTCTCATCGGTGCCCGGCCCCGGGGTCGGCACGTCCGGCGGGACCACGTTGGGCAGCCAGTTCGAGGTGACCAGGATCTGGTTGATGGCCTTGTTGGCCTTGGACGCGTTGACGACCTTGCCCTGGTAGGTCACGGTCACCTGCTTGCCCTGGTAGGTGTCCACGAGGCTTTGCAGGCTCGTGACCTTGAAGCCGGTGCCGTCGGAATTGCCGACCTTGTCCTTGCCGATGGTGCCGAACTGGTTGGTCACGTCCGTGCCGGACGACGTGGTCGCGTGGAAGGAGCCGTCCACGTAGACGATGCCGGTCATGTGGTCCTCGAGGGTGATGGTGTCCACGGCCAGCTTGTTCGGCACGGTGAACGTGGCCTTGAAGTCACGGGTCTCGCCGTTGGTCGCGGCCGCGGAATCCTTCCACGTGCCGTCCACGCTCTTGATCTTCTTGTCGATCTTGGTGACGTTGGTCTTGATCTGGGTGGAACCGAGGGTCTGGCCGTTGCTCATCCTGACGCTGCCGCCGATCGTGGTGGACACGAGGATCGGGATTCCCTGGGCGTCGACGACGAGATAATAGCCCTCCGGCAGGGTCAGGTTCAGACTGCCCGTGACGGAGGTCTGGTTGGTCTTCACGGCCGCCACCTTGCTGGACGCGGCGGTGGACTGCAGGGTGCCGGCGACCTTGCGCAGCGTGTCCGAATCGGTCTTCAACCGCAGGAGCTGTTCGGCGGCGTTACGGCCTTCGGACGTGTTGTAGGTCACGCCGTTCTTGTTCAACGCGGCCTTGACCCACGCGTCGGTCGTGGCGTCCGGGGATGAGGCGCTCACGCTCTTCACGTTCGCGCCGTCCTTGACGACGTCGTTGTATCCAGCGACCTTGTACACGGTGAAGCTGTGTCCGGCGAGGGTGCTGCCGTCGCCCGCGTTCAGGGTGAGCGTGCCGTCGGCCGCGAACGCCGAGCCCGGGACGCACAACGCGGCCAACGCGGCGGCGGTCGCGCACGCGGCTGAGATCTTCTTCATATCCATACTGGATGTCTCCTTTGATAGGGATTCTTCTGTTTTCTGCACGGACGGCTCACGCTGCCGTGGAAGTCCGATATCGTCGGCGTCCGCTTTCGGATCGCCGGCCGGTTGTCGGATCTCTCAACCATTCCCACGTGCACATGGCCGTATGAGCGCAGATATTCGAACGGGTGGCACCCCAATAAGATGGATGGGGGCGTGGGCCGTTCTTTCGGACGAGCCACGGCGGCCTTGTACGGCATCCACGGTCCGGGAAAGGAAAAGGGCGGGATGTTGGAGAATCCTCCAACATCCCGCCCGTGGCGTCACTCATGCCGTATGGCGGATCCGAACGGTCATCGGATCATTTGGCGGCATGCACGCCGTGCTTGACGGTCGAGGTCCTGCGACGTGCGCCCAAGAGGGTCACGCCGACACCGCCGAAGGCGATGAGGGACAGCAGGACGCCGCCGATGGCCATGCCGGTCTTGGCGAGATCCTCGCGGTAGCCGCTCCAGTCGTCGGTGTTCGAGTCCACGGTGGTGTCCTCGCATAGGGTCTTGTCGCCGACCTTGACCTGCTTGAGGCCTGTCGTGTCGGACGCGTCGCCGTCGACCTTCGTGTCGGCGTCGGACTTCTCGTCGCCGGTCTGGTTGCCGTCGGTGGGCTGCTGGCCGCCGAACTGGTCGGTGACGGGGCATTCGACGAGCGGCGTGCCGGTGACCTTCACACGGTCGGTGTGCTTGCCGCCCTGCTCGACGCCCTTCAACGTGCCGGTGATGATGGTGGACTCGCCGGGCTTGAGCACGAGGGTGTCCCAATCGTCCGGATACTTCAGGTCCGTGACGTCGCCTTCGCCGGCGATGGTCCTGTCGACCATCTTGAGGTCCTTGGCGAGATACCAGGCGCCCTCACCGGTCGAGGAGTCCGTCTTGGACGTGTTGGTGATCTTGAACGCGATCTGCTGGCTGTCTCCGGCCATCTTCAACGCGTCCTTGACGTCGTCGCGGTCGCCGGCCTGTTCGCCGGAGGCCACGTCGTACTTCTCGATGTGGATCGACGGGGTCATGTCCGGGGTGCGGGTCCACACGATGTTGGACTGGAACTCCTTGTCGTTGAACTGTTCGGTGAACTGGTTCTCGACGCGTTCGGACACCTTCAGGCGATTGCACTGGATGTACGCGCGCCAGCCGGCCTCATGCGTATTGTCCGCGGACACGAGCGTGCGGTACGCCTCGGTCGCCTCGATGGCGACCTGGCCGTTGGCGTCGGCCGTGGCGGTGAACAGTTCGCCGCCGAGCTTCGAGCTGTCGAAGCCGTTGCCGGCGAGCCTGTCGCCCTTGGCGGCGAGCACCTTGCCGTCCCTGTACAGGTCGCGGGTCGCGTACACGGCCCACTGGCCCGTGTACTGGTCGAACTCGGTGTTCAGCGGATCCACGATCTTCCACTGGCTGACCTGCGGGTAGGCGCGGTCGGCCGGGATGACGGAGCTGTCGAGCTGGTAGAGGAAGGTGCGGTCCTTGTACACGCTTCTGCCGTCGATGCTTTCGCCGCCGACCTTGACGGTCACGTCCTTGGCCGGGTTGACGGGCTTGAGCGGGTTGGACACCTCGTTGGTCTCCACGGTCGTGTCGTTGGTGACCTGGATGGCCTTGTTCCTGACCGTGTACCCATCCTTGACCTTGACGACCTTGTACGGCATGACGACCTGGTAGGTCTGGCCGAGGAGGTTCTGGTCGATGGCCGGATCGTTGAGCGGATCATGCTTGCCGTTGGCCGAATACTTGGCGAGGTCCTTCGGCTGGGGGTCGCCCTTGACGGTGACGCCCTTCTTCGGGATCCACGTGTCCACGGTCTTCGCGTACACGTATGCGACGCCGTCCTTGACCTGGATGTTGAACTTTCCGGTCACGTCCTTGCCGGACTGGTCGAGCACCTCGATCTTGGATTCGTCGATGGCGACGTACTCGTCATCGAAATCGTCGGTGATGCCGGCCTTCCACACGCGGTACGCGTTGTCGGTCTGCTTCAGGTCGAGGGTGACCAGATAGTTGCCGGTATCGCCCAGCAGCATGGTCTTCCCGTCGATGCTGACGGTCGGATCGCCCTGCTCCTTGGACTGGTTGTCCTTCTTGGAGGGGTTGTGGACCGGCGGCAGGTTGTCGACGATGTTCGACGGGGTGATCATGTTGTTCAGCGTGAGCGCCCACTGGTTGGCCACTTTGCGGTCGACGGGAGCGTTCTTCGCGACGGTGCCTTCGAAACGGACCTGCACCTGCGGGTTCGTGCCGGCCTTCCAATGTTCGGCCACGTACTTGTTCGAGTACGTGATGGTGAACTTGTGCGCCGCGGCGTCCCATGCGACCATGTAGTCGCCTTCGACACCCATCTGCGGGTCGCTGGTGGTCAGCTGTCCGCCGGTGGCGAGGTCGGTGACCTCAAGGGTCTGCGGATCGGGTTCGAGATACCGGTCGTACACGTCGGTGTCCTGGATGGACACGATCCGGTATCCGAGGTCGGCGGGCAATTTCGGCTGCGTGGTGAGACGGTATTCGACCTTCTGGCCCGGATACACGACCTTGTCGTCGGCGTCGTTGTTCGCGCCGCCCTGGCTGCCTTCGGCGATGACCTTCTTCTTGACCGGTGGGACGTAGCCGCAGATGTGCGGTTCGTTGGTCGGCTGGGACTCGTTGTTGACCTTCTCGGAACCCGAGTTGGTCAGCTTGGAGCCGTCGGGGTTCTCGCAGAACGTGAGCTCGTCGCCCGCGGCCTTCCTGAAGTCCTTGCGGACCTGGGCCGCGCCCTTGCCGTTGGCGAAGTTCACCACGCCAGGCAGGAGCAGGCTGATCTGCTTCGGATTCTTCAATCCGGCCTGCGCGGCACGGTACTCCGGCTTCGCGGTCGCGGTGACCTTGGTGCCCTGGACGGTGATGTCGAACTGGTCGGTCACATCCCTGCCCTTGTTCGCGATGTCCGCGACGGAGGATGCCGCGTCGGTCGTGGCGTCGGCCTCGTACACGCGGATCTTCGACTTGTCGGACGTGAGATCCCAGATGTAGTCGGCCTTGGCGTAATCGTCGGTCAGCTTGATGTCGGTGACCTTGACGAGATCGGACGCGATGACGCCGTTGACCACGGACGCGACCTGGTCGCCGTCGAGGAACTTCTGGGTGTCCGCTCCGGTCTTGTTCGTCTCGTCCGGATCGACCACGGCCTGCCAGGTGCCGTCATCGCCGAGCTTGATCCAGCTCTTGTCCGGGTTCGGGCTCCACTCCCTGACGGGCGGCTCGTTGCCGGGCACGGTCTGCTGGTTCCATTTCTCCCAATCGCCGTTGGTGAGCTGGACCTTCTGGCCGGCCTTGAGCACGCCCTTGGTGAACGCGCCCTTGATGGTCATGCGCACCTTGCGGTCCGCCGCCTGGTTGTAGGTCGTGTCGAGCAGCGACTGTTTCGCGGTGATCCACACCCTGCCATCCTGCTTGTGCACGTCGAACAGGCTGTTCGCGTCCTTGCCGTCGATGGTGACGGTCACCGACGCGGAATCCAGGTCGATGTTCCTGGCGCTCTTGGAGAAATCATCGCCCAATTCGTAGGAGCTCATCTTCCTGGCGAGGTTCTTCGGCAGCAGGCCGTTGACGGTCACGCCGAAATCATCCTGCTGGACGAACGTGTGCGTGTCCGCGTTGACCTTGTTGCTCCACGCCGTGTCCTCGGCCGTGGCGGCCTGGCCCTGGTCGGCGCTCCACACCTTGTCGGGCTTCGGGTTGCGCACGTAGACCGGCGGCTCGTTGGTCGGCTGGGATTCGTTGTTCCACTTCTCGGAGGCCTTGTTGGTCAGTTTCCTCTGGTCGGCCGCGGCCTGCGCGTTCGGCGTCTGCTTCACGTATCCGCCGATGTACAGTTTGACCTTGCGGTCCTTGGTGCCGAACGCGGTCTTCGTGAGGAACGACTGCTTCGCGGTCGCGGTGGTCGTGTGCTTCGCGGTGTCGACCGTGATGTCGAACTGGTCGGTCACGTCCGCACCATCCACATACACCTTGACCTGGTCCTTGTGGTTCCAGTCGATCCACTGGGCCGAAGCGGTCCAATCATCGGTGATCGCGTAGGAGGTGAACGGGTTGAGCAGGTGCGCGGGGATACGGCCGTTGACCACGGCGCCGATCGCGTCGCCGGTCACGAACGTGCGGTTGTCGCTGCCCTTGTCGTTCGTATGCTGCGGATCCTCGGCCGTCAGGGCGCCGTTGGAGTCCAACACCCACACCTTGTCGGGCTTCGGAGTGACCTTGCCGACCTGTTCGCTGTTGCCGGTCTGGCAGTGGCTCTTATCCGCATTGCCGTATTCGTCGCCGGTCCAGCAGGCCTGGCTGTCGTCCGGGATGGTGTAGTCCGTGCCGGTCGGGGTCGCGGACTGGGGCACGTTCAACGTGTATTGTCCGGAGACCGGGTTCAGCACGTGCGCCTTGACGACGCGTTTGCCCGCATGGGAATCGTCCACCGTGATGTCGGCCTTGACGGTGTTGCCGTCCTGGTCGGTCACGGTGATCTTCGAATAGTCGTCCTTGTCGGTGCCGCCGATCAGGACCTTCTGGCCGGTCACGTCGATCGTGTCGTACAGCCAGAAATGCTCGGACGCGTTCGACTGGGCGGTGATGTGCGCCGTATACAGGCTGCCGGAAGCGATCTGCTGGGCCTCGGCGGTGACCTGCTGGCCCGCCATGTTGGTGAGCTTCTTCGACGGCGGGGTCGTTACCGGCTTCCAGGATTCCTTCGCGTCCTGAGCGCCCATATGGCTGGCCGCGGCCTTCATATGGCCCTGCTTGCCGACGGTCACATCATAGTAGTAGGAGCCGGCCGGCCAGACCTTCCAAGACTTGTCCACGTCCTTGTAGCCGAACGAGACGCTTTTGGTCGTGTTGTTGTTCTGGGTGAACTGCTTGGACGCGGTACGGGTCGTGCCGTCCAGACCGGTCCAATGCAGCGTGACGGTGCCCGTCACGTCCTCGGAGATCGTGCTGCCGCCACGGCTGGTGGTGATCGCGTCGGAAACGTCATCGGTCGAACCGGCCTGGGTGAACGTGCCGCCGGCCTGCGTGCTGACGGTCAGATCGTAGTCGACCGGCGGTTCGTCCTGGTCGAGGACGATGGCGACGACGGCGCGTGGGGCCTTGCTCATCTCACGCGCGGCAAGAGAATCAATATTGGTCTTGCCATCAGAAAAATTATCAGTGGTCTTATATCCGACACCCTGATAGTAATAAGTGGTGCCGGAAATGCCGGACGCCTTATAGGCGCTAGCCCACTTGGCGGCGTTGAAGGAGCCGTTGGCGCCCGTGTACCAGTCGCCGTTCGCGCCGGGCGTGTGCACGAAGCCCACGGACACGAGGCGGCAGGTCGGATTCTGGTTGCCCGAAGCCTTCGAACGGGCCACGCATTCGGCGTTCGCGTCGTTCACGGCCTCGTCGATGGCGCTGTTGGACTCGCTGCCGTCCATCGACTTCACGCCGACGGATCCCATGGCGGATTTCACATTCTCGCGGGTCGGGGAGCCGAAGGAGTCCTTGTACACCCATGTGATCTTGCCGGTGCCGCCGGCGGAGCCGTCGCCCGTGCCCGTGCCGTCACCGGAGCCGCCGCCACCGTCGGCGGCGAACGCGCCGACGACCGGGGACGCCAGCGTGGCCGCGGCGACCAGGCCGGCTATCGTGGCCTTGCCCCATTTCTTGTTCTTGTTGGAACCCAATGTTCCGTCTCCTTTCAGAGATTCTGCTTGCAGAACGTCCCGCCGTGCGGGCGGGACGGGACGGCGGGAACGCACGTTCCCTGCGCGGTTCCCCTCACGGGGACCGGCCCATCCAATCCGTTCCACGCGCGCACGCCTCGATAAGGGGCAATATTGGTTCGGGGTGGTATGCCGTGCGGACGAAAACGGCCCCGTCCATTGTTGGACGGGGCCTGCGGAAAGGACAAGGGGGAAATGAATCATCCGATAGGACAGAAACCTCCGGAAGCGCAAGAAGGATTAGTCGTGTGCTGATTAAAGAACGGATCTTGCATAATGTCATAATCATCTGGACTATTGGACGACGTGGAGCCTCCCTGGGAGCCGCCTGAATACGATCCGCCGGAATAGGACTGTCCACCGGCGGAACCGGACCAGCCGCCGGACGAATACGAGCGTTGCGCCTGCGCCTGCTGTTGGGCCTGCTGTGCGGCGGCCGCCTGGGCCGCGGCCTCCTGTTCGGCCTGCGCCTTCGCGACGGCCTCGGCATCGGCCTTCTCCTTCGCCGTCTTCGAATCGTTGACCACCTTCACGGCCTTCGCAATGGCGTCCGCGTCGCGTTTTTTGATGGCGTCCAGTAGACTTGCGCGGGTCTTGTCGTCCTGGACCTTGCCTTCCGTCGCCCTGTACAGCCCGTCCGCGTCGGCCACCGTCTTGTCCAGCTTCGACGACTCGACCGCCTTCACGGCCGACTCCAACGCCTTCGCAGCCGCCTTCACGCCCTTGGCCGTCTTGTCCGCCTTGGCGGTGGCCTCGTCCAGACCGGTCTTGTCGGACGCGTCGCACTTGACCATGGCGGGAGTCTCCGCCCCAACGGCCCGTTTGAGCGCGTCAAGGGTCTTCACGTCCTTCACGCCTGTCGCATCCGTCTTCAACGCGGCCGTCGTAGCATCCGCGCCGAGCAGCGCCTTATACGACTTCACCGTCTTACCCAGGTCCGTGACGGCCGACTGGCACGCCTGGCGCGCCACCGACACCCGATGGTTCTCGTACGCCCTGTATCCGCACACGCCACCCGCGACCAGCGCGACGGCCGCGACGGCGGCCACGCCGATGACGACCGGCCTGCGGTTCTTCCTTCCGGCCGAAACGGTCCCGTCCACGGGCGTGGACTGCGGGATGGTGTCCGGCGTCATGCTGTCTTTCTCGTCCATGACGACTCCTTCTCGACTACGTATGTGATTCATATTACCCACATAACCCTTGTTGATATCGCACAGGGAAGAGGCTACAGGCTCCTGCCATGCGAGCGAACGAGCAGATACGTCCAGATGGCGAGATT
>ENA-OQHD01000060-OQHD01000060.1-human-gut-metagenome-genome-assembly--contig:-NODE-60-length-47589-cov-20.228730_pt1 | contig 47589 bp, 37 predicted proteins | sample MGYA00242560_ERZ504711 | MGnify/ENA primary metagenome ERZ504711 (study PRJEB26092, sample SAMD00036198) | human gut metagenome | host: Homo sapiens | study: EMG produced TPA metagenomics assembly of...
CAAGTTCCTCAGCCTGCTCGACACCATGATTGCGGGGGACACGAGCAAGCTTCCTGATTTCATCCGGGACCGTTACGAACAGGCCAAGGCGGAAGGCAAGGCCGACATCATATTCATCACCGGGGCGGGCAAGGTGTACCCATACATCCGCGCGCACGCGTTGCTCAACTCGCTGCAGGGGCGCATCGACGACCTCGAGCACCCATTGGTGCTGTTCTACCCCGGCACGTTCACGAGAAGCGCGGTCGCCGGCTCCACCATGTCGCTGTTCGGCCGTCTGCCGGGAGACAACTACTACCGTGCGAGAAGCCTGCGCGAGATGAGCGTCCGGGCATGACGGACCATCCGACAGCAGGCGAGATACAGATTTTCGAGGAGGGAAAGCAATCATGAGCGGGCAAAACGGAGTCAGTTTCAAGGAACTGTTCAACAAGGACATCGAGCAGAGCGTCAACGGAGTGATCAAGGCCAACGACGAGAAGGAACTCGACACCGAGGTCAGCGAATACGTGCTCACCGACGAGATCCGCAGAAACCTTGACAAGTTCTTCGACTCGTACAACGATCAGTCGAACCACGAGCAGAACGGGGCATGGATCTCCGGCTTCTTCGGATCCGGTAAATCGCACCTGCTGAAGATGCTCTCCCACATCCTCGGCAACGTGCCCGCGCAGCTTGTGGACAAGGGCGACGGCACGAAACCCACCATGGGCCGGGAGCAGATCGTCCGCACGTTCGTCTCAAAAGCGGAGGAGCAGGACGATCTGATGCTCGCGGGACAGTTGGAGAGGACCCTGTCCATTCCGGCCACGTCGATCCTGTTCAACATCGACCAGAAGGCCGACAAGTCGAACGCCGACGATGCGCTGCTGTACGCGTTCGTCCGCGTGTTCGACGAAGCCCGAGGCTATTTCGGCAAAAGCCCCTACGTCGCCAAATTCGAGCGGGACCTTGACCGCAACGGGCTTCTCGACGAGTTCAAAAGGCATTTCGAACAAGCCTCCGGCGAAACCTGGGACTCCAGCCGGGACGCATCGATCCTGTGGGACACCGAAATCAGCGAGGCGTATGCCGCGGCGACCGGCAAGCCGGTCCAGGACAGCATCATGAAACGCTACGAGGACACGTACACGATGACGGTCGGCGATTTCGCCGACGACGTGAACGAATGGCTGACCCACCAGGAGCCGAACCACCGCATCCTGTTCCTCGTGGACGAGGTCGGACAGTTCATCGGAGAGAAAAGGGAACTCATGCTGTCCCTGCAGTCCATCGCCGAGGACCTCGCCGTCAAGACCAACGGCCGCGCGTGGGTGGTGGTCACCTCGCAGGAGGACATGGACTCCATCGTCGGCGACCGCACCAGGCAGCAGAGCTACGACTTCTCGAAGATCCAGGGTCGTTTCTCCATCAGGCTCAAACTCAACAGCGCCGATGTGGTGGAGGTCATCCAGAAACGTCTGCTCACCAAGAAACCCGAATACGGGACGCTGATGGACGATTTGTGGAACGAGCAGGGGAACAACCTGCGCACCATGTTCGAGTTCACGGGCGAGACGAAACGGTTCTCCGTCAACGGCAGGATGTTCGACAAGAACGATTTCATAGCCTCCTACCCGTTCGTGAACTACGAGTTCGGCCTGTTCCAGGACACGTTGCGCGGGATGAGCCGTTTCGGCATGTTCGACGGACGCCACTCCTCCGTGGGCGAACGTTCCATGCTGTCCACCGTCAGCAGCGCCCTGCGCGACAGCAAGGATGAGACGGTCGGCGCGCTGGTGCCGTTCGACAGACTGTACGACGGCATCGCCGACGCCATCCAATCCACTTCGAACTACCGCATCAAGGACGCCGAGAAACGACTGACCTCGGACGTGCGCGACCTGGGCGTTCGTCTGCTGAAGGTCCTGCTGCTCGTCAAGCACGTCGACGGATTCCCCGCGACGGTGCACAACCTGCGCATCCTGCTGACCGACCGATTCGGCATGGACGTGATCGCGTTCGAAGCCGACATCAAAAAAGGCCCTGGACGCGCTGGAGCACGACATGTACGTGCAGCGCGTCGGCGATACCTACAACTACCTGACCAACGAGGAACAGGACATCGAGCAGGAGATCAAGAACACGGACGTCGACCCCAGCAAGGAGACCGAACTGTTCAAGGACATCCTGCTCAACGACGTGCTCGGAGGCAAGACCGCCGTCATGTACGGCCCGCAGAAGGCGCCATTCCAATACGGTCTGAAAATCGACCAAGTACCGCAGGGCAAGCAGCAGCCGATCTGGCTGGACGTGGTCACATCGGCCAACGAGCAGGAACGGAAAGACGCAGTCCGGAAGGATTGGGGAAACCGCGATACCATCACGCTGGTGCTGGATACACGTGACGGTCGGCTTGCGGACGACATACGCAACTACACGAAGACCGACACCTATTTGCTGCGCACCGACCGCAAGAGCCAATCCGAGGTACGCCAGCAGATCATCTCGCGTAAGGTGACAGCCAACGAGAAGCTTCGCGATGATTTGCGCGAACGCGTCAAGAAGGCCGCGGCCGATGGCGTGTTCTATTACAACGGCGAGCCTGTGGAGGTCAAATCCACCGAAGTGCGCGCCCACGTGGCTGAAGGACTTAACGTGCTGATCGGCCGGTACTACCCCGATTTCAAGTTGCTCGGCGGAGTGTCCTATACGGAAGCCGACCTCGCACGCATCATCATGGACGCCTCACAAAACAGAGAATCCACTCTGGACGGGACCAACGGCACGGCGAACATGATCGAAGCGCCCGCCGACGACGTATACAGCTACATCAGCCGTGAAAAGAACAAGAAGCGCGCCATCAATCTTGACGACATTCTGGAACAATACGACAAGAGCCCCTATGGCTGGCCATACGCCGCGATTCTGGCATGCGTCGGACACCTGTTCGGCACCGAACGCATCACCTTGAGTCTTGACGGCAAGCCTATACAGCGCACGGAAGCCGCCAGCCTGCTGCGCGAGACGAAACGTCATGGTGGAATCCTAGTTGACCTGCCGCGTCGATTCGATGCGAGGAAAGTCTCCGCGCTTCGTGATTTCGCAAAGGATTTTCTCAACATCTCAGCCGGAGAGCAACCGACATCGGCTTCGGACCTGGCTCAGCTTGTATGCGACCGGCTGAAGAACTACGCCGACGAGCTGACCCGACTCCGTACGAACAACGCGAAGCTCGATTTCACGGCGCAGCTTGACGAACCCATCGAAAAGATCAGGTTCGACGCCGGCATGGCCACGGATTGGCTCCTCGGCGATTTCACCGGAGAGGACACGGATAACGGCTCCGAGGAACTGCTCGACCTCAAGGAGGAAGTGATCGATCCAATCGTGTCCTTCCTCAACGGCTCCCAATTGCAGGTGTTGGAGACATCGCGGCAATGGCTGAAGGACAATGAGGCGAACATCGCCTCCTGCGCCTCGCAATCCGTGGCGGAAGCATACCGGGAGGCGAAACGACTCGCAGACGATTCGAACATCTTCCGCGGATCCAAGGCCAGCACGCTCAAAAAGACCGTGGACACGCTTCGCGGCCAGATGGACTCCATAGTCCAAACGGAACGTGAGAAAGCCCTCGGAAAGGCCAAGGGAATCAGAGCCAGGATCGAAGCATCCGACGAATACCGGGATGCGACCGCGCAGGCCCAGGCGGAAGCCTTGGCCACGATGGATCGGATCGAGGAACGCATCCGCACCACATCGTTGATCCTCGCCATGGGCAGAATCACGGATGAACTGGACTCCGACACCTATCCTCGGCTGATCAACATGCTTGCCGGATCGAAGCCCAAACCGAAGCCTGCCGTGGAATCAACCACTCCGACGGGAGAGGCCGCGGAAGCGCACGCTCCCGAACCACAGCAGACGTCCGCACCCGTGCGCATGGCGGTGTCCCTGAGCAAAATCGAGCCGCCTCGCATCAAGGACTCGCTGGAAACCGCCGACGATGTGGACGATTTCCTCGACGCGTACCGTCGTGAGCTTATGGCCGCCATCGAAAACGGAAAGAAGATCCTGCTATGAACACGTCGAAGCTGCAGAAATTCGCCACGGACGCGCGACGCCAATTGGTGAACGCGGTCGGAGCGCGCCTCGACGCCGTATTGGCTTCGGATTCCGCCGCACGCGTGGACCAGCCGGCTGCGTTCGAGTATTTGGAGAATGAGATCCGCCATGCCGGCGGCGGCGAGCAGGGACGAAGGCATGTGGTGGAACGGTACGCGTACCGGTGGTTCAACCGCATCGTCGCATTCCGTTACATGGACGTGCATGGATTCACCAGAACGCCGGTGGTGTCCCCGGCGGATATGACCAGCACGAACGCGCTTCCTGAAGTGCTCGCCGCCGCGAAACGTGGCGAATACGATGAAAGCACGGTGTTCGAACAGCGAGTGAACCAACGTGCCAAGGACGAGATCGAGGGCCTGTTCAACGGATCCATCCAGGCGGACGACCCGCAGGGACGCGCGTACGGACTGCTGTTGCAGTCGGAATGCAGGTATTGGAGCGGCATTCTGCCGTCCATGTTCGACAGGATCGGCGGCAATCAAGGCAAGGTCGACGAGATGCTCATGCCCGCAGACCTGCTCGCCGACGGTTCCGTGGTCCGCAACGCGGTCGAGGCCATGACCCCGGAGGATTGCGGCGCGGACGACCCATCCGGCAACGTGGAGATCATCGGCTGGCTGTACCAGTACTACATCTCGGAACGTAAAACCGAGGTGATGGACGGGTTCAAGAAGAACCATAAGGCCGGTGCCGATGAAATCCCCGCCGCCACCCAGCTGTTCACCCCCGACTGGATCGTGCGCTACCTCGTGCAGAACACGGTTGGCAGACTCTGGATGCAATCCCATCCCGACAGCCAACTGTACAGGAACTGGGAATACTACATCCAACCTTCCGATGAGGATTCCGCGGGCAATGAGGATATCCTCGAAATCCGGACCCCGGAGGATCTGACCGTCTGCGATCCGGCATGCGGTTCCGGCCACATGCTCACATACGCGTTCGATCTGCTGTACGAGATCTATGAGGAAGAAGGCTACGCGCCAGGCGATATTCCCGGCCTGATCCTCGAACACAACCTGTACGGTATGGAAATCGACGAGCGCGCGGCGGACCTCGCCTCGTTCGCGTTGACCATGAAGGCCCGTTCCCGTTCGCGCAGGTTCTTCCGCAAACGCGTGGAACCGCATATCCAACGCATCGCTCCCATCCGCTTCACGGATGACGAGGTCACGGAACTGAACCGTTCTTGCGAAGCGGATTTGGACGCCGCGGTATGGAACACGTTCGAGAAGGCGGACGTGTACGGTTCGCTCATCCAGCCGCCAACCGAGCTTGCCAGGCTTGCCGACAGCATGCTTGAGAATTGGAGCGAGGTAACTCCGTTCGACCTGTTGCTGGAGGATCGCGTCAAGGACGTGTTCGACCAAGCCGTCTGCCTGTCGCGCAGATACGCGGCGGTGGTGGCGAACCCGCCATACATGGGCGCGAAGAACATGAGCGACGAGCTCAAAAAGTTCGTGCAGGACCATTACAAGGACGGCAAAGCCGACCTCTTCGCGGCATTCATCTACCGACTACTTGACATGGTTCCCGAACACGGCCAACTTGGCTTCATGACCCCGTACGTGTGGATGTTCATATCATCCTACGAGCAGATGCGCCACCATATCATCCAGAAGGAACATGTCAGTTCGCTGATTCAACTGGAATATTCCGGTTTCGAAGGCGCCACCGTGCCGATCTGCACTTTCACCTTGGAGAAGGGCTTCAATGGCAGGAAAAGTTCGTTCGTCAGGCTTAGTGATTTCGTTGGAGCGAAACAACAAGGCCCACGCGCATTGGAAATCATCGATGCGCATAATAATGAGCAATCCGCGTATTCGGACATGCGCAAGCACTTCTTCGAAGTGGACCAGCGTGAATTCGCGCAAATCCCCGGCTCACCAATCGTCTACTGGGCGAATGAGTCAATTATTCATGCTTTCTCAGAATTTAATTCAATGGCTGTTTTTTCTCCTTGTAAAGGATTAGTTACAACTGACAACAATAGATATCTCCGTTTTTGGTTCGAGGTTTCGAACGAGAATATAAAAACTGGAATAAAGACCCAAGATGAAATATTAGAAATACGGAAACGTTGGTTCCCCTTAAATAAAGGCGGAGATTATCGAAAATGGTATGGGAATAATGAATACATTATTAATTGGTTTAATAATGGTGCAGAAATTAAGAAGGCGATAATAGAGAAATACCATGGAGGTAGCTACACTAAAGAGATAAGAAATGAAGCAAGATATTTCGAAGATAGCATAACATGGAGTGCTCTTACATGTGGTAGCCCAAGCTTTCGAGACTCGACTCACGGAGCTATTTTCGATTCTGCTGGTTCTTCAATGTTTCCAAGCGCTAAAGATAGAACAGTAGTTTTGGGAATTCTTAATTCTTCCACAATCAATAGCATGTTGCAGATGATTAATCCGACGTTGAATTATGGAGCAGGATCAGTGTCGGATTTGCCTGTTTGTTCATTTGACGCAGAAAATAATTCGCAAATAACTCAAGATTGTATCGCTGTTTCAAAGACTGATTGGGATTCTTTTGAGGCGTCGTGGGATTTCCAGAAGTCCGCATTGCTTGATGACGATCAGGGCGCACAGCCGGGTGATTCGCTTGGGGAAGCGGTATCGCACCTGCGCGGGTATTGGACTCGCGTGTCCGAGGAACAGCGCCAGCGTGAGATCCGTAACAACGAATTGGTGGCGGACGCATACGGCGTGCGTGATGATGTTCCGTGCGATGTTCCGTTGGAACGTGTGTCGCTGAAGCGTAATGTCGCATTTGCATATCCGAAAGACACTCCGGACATGCGTGACGAGAAGTTCGCCCAAGATGTGATCAAGGAGCTCATCTCGTATGCGGTGGGTTGCATGTTCGGCAGATACTCGCTTGACAAGCCGGGGCTGATTCTCGCCTCGCAGGGCGAGACGCTCGACGACTATCACGCGCAGATTCCGAATCCGTCGTTCGAACCGGACGAGGACAACGTGATCCCGATGGTGGAGACGGACTGCTTCGAGGACGACATCGTCATCTGGTTCCGCCGCTTCCTTGCGGTCGCGTTCGGAGAGGACCATCTGAAGGAGAACCTCGCATACATCGAGCGCGTGCTCGGCAAGGATCTGCGTTCGTATTTCGTGAACGACTTCTACGACGACCATGTGAAGATGTATTCGAATAGACCCATCTACTGGCAGTATTCCAGTCAGCCCAGCAAGAAGGGTTCGTTCAAGGCACTCATTTACCTGCACAGGTACACGCCGACCACCACGAACGTGGTGTTGAACTATCTGCGTGACTATGTCGGCAGAATTTCGGACATCGCCGACGGTCTGGAACAATCCGACCGCACAAAGGACCAGAAAATGGTGGCGAAGCTGCGCAAGGCTGTCGTCGAATGCAAGGACTACGAGGACCAGACCCTGTATCCATTGGCTACGCGCAACCTCGAGATGGACCTGGACGACGGTGTGCTCGTCAACTACCTGCGCATGGGCAAAGCCCTGCGCACCATCACCTCCATCGAAAAGAAACGCAAAGACGTCTCCACCTGGACCTGGCCCACCCACCCATTAAAGGAGAATTGTTGATGGCGGCAAGCGAAAAGAGACCACCAGTGTTTGTTGAACATGAAGGTACAGATAAGCGTTGGCTTGCTCTTTGTCGTGAAGCTTGTACTGCCGCCGGTATGCTTGAAGTGGGTATCAAGGCATTGTCTCATGCCGATTTTAATAGGCAGGATTTGTACTATGCAGGATTTTTCAATGTCACCATTGCTATGGAGAGAATCTGCAAATTAGTGTTAGATTCTCAAAGATTCTATGAGAAAGGCGAATTCTTAAAAGGTGGTGAGCTATCCAAACTTGGACATTCGCTTACAAATTTGTATAGGAAAGTTCAAAATATTGAAGAATCTTTCTCAGAAGGAATTTCTTCAAGAAGAGTTGACATTCCCTTGGATGAGCTAGAAGATATTCTGAATTTTCTTACTGATTTCGCGAAAAAAGATAGATATTATAATTTGGAATCTCTTACCAAAAATGGTGGTGCTGATCCAATTAAAAGATGGAGAAAGCTCGTAACGCAACATCATCCAATGCCCGCACTGACAGAGGAGCAAAGGGATGAGATGCGGAAAGCGGACATGTGCGGAGAAGAAGGCGTGTATTTTGACATGCTTTTTCCTAGCGTAAATGGGAATAATATAGAGCGCCCCTCAGAATACTTACGGGAAAAATGGGAAGACCGGCATGTTCAAATCGAGGGCGTATCGGTTTTGTATTCACTTTTCCGATATCTGTCAAAGGTTCTGGGTCATTTTTCAGGAGCTTGGCCGGTACAAGTTCGTGACGCAGAGGAAAAGCTCGATGAACAATCTGCGGGCCAAACTCTCATGATGGAGAAGATGAAAATACGAGAGGGCAGCTTACAGTTACCCTGGTATTCGGATTTTTTCGAATTTTTTCGAACATGATGCTTCTTGGTTGAAGAACAAGCTTATGCGAGAATCTTGAAATGTTGATTGCAATCCGAACCGAGAAGAAGGATTGATAATGCCGTATAAGTTGAAAACATTGTTGAACGGTGAATCAAAGAATGTGGAGTACAAGCTGCTGCCTCCTTCCAAGAGCATCAACTACACCAAGACCGCGGTGGCGTTCGCCAATGGACAAGGCGGATGCTTAGTATTCGGCATCGAAGACCAGACGCTGCGTGTGGCTGGCATCGCCGAAGACAGGGTGTTCACTGTGATGGACGCCATTTCCGATGCCATCGTTGACAGTTGCGAGCCGTTGATCGTCCCCGACATCACCATGCATGACGTGGACGGCAAGACCGTTATCGTGGCCGAGATAGCTCCTGGTCTGCAGCGTCCTTACTTCATCAAGTCACTTGGACGGGAGCGAGGAACGTTCGTGCGTGTGGCGGGCACCACGCGCCAGGCGGACCAGCCCACTATCCGGGAACTTACCATCGAGGGCAGCAACCGTAGCTTCGACCAGGTGCGTTGCCTCGGCCTGTCCGTGACGGACGAGGATATCGCGACTCTATGCGCGAAACTGACCGAGACCGCGAAAACCAATGCCGAAAATCCTGCGGCAGTCAAAACGGTCACAGAGAAGCAACTGCTGCAATGGGGCGTGCTATGCGAGCAGGACGGGAAGCTTGAGCCGACGAACGCATACGCGATCCTGACCGGCAGCGGCGTGGTCCGATCAGTGGTGCAGTGTGGCGTGTTCAAAGGTTCCACGAAGGCCGTGTTCGTGGACCGCCGCGAATTCACGGGCACTCCTCAGGAGCTTATAGAAGCGTCGTACCAGTACGTGCTGCGCAACATCCATATGGGCGCGCGGTTCAAAGGCGTGTACAGGCAGGACGTGTACGAGATCCCGCCCGAAGCCATTCGTGAGCTGATCGTCAACGCGGTGGTGCATCGCAGCTATATCGACCATTCCAGTATCCAGATCGCCATTTATGACGATCGTCTCGAAATCACCTCTCCGGGACGTCTTCCCATGGGGCAGACCATCGAACGCATGAAGCAGGGGTATTCGAAAATCCGCAACGAGGCCTTGGCATTGGCATTCGAGTACATGGGCTATATCGAGCATTGGGGCAGTGGCATTCTGCGTGTAATGCAGCAAGTGCGTGATGCGGGATTGCCGGAACCGGAGTTTCTCGGTGGAGACACGGACCTGCGTATCAATATCTATCGTACGAATGTAAATTTGTCTTCTGATGACGCGATTACGACGCGATTACGACGCGATTCGTCTTCTGATGACGCGATTACGACGCGATTACGACGCGATTCGTCTTCTGATGACGCGATTGCAGAGAAAGAATTCGCAAATGAGCAGGACTCTAGAAAGCTGATTCTTGATGAGATTCGGAATAGAGAATGGATAACCACTGCGGATGCCGTGCGCATACTAGGCATTCAAAAGAGACAAGTTCAGAGAATGCTGAAGGACCTCATAGATGAGGGGTTCGTCGCACGCTTGGGATCAGGTCCCAGCACCCGCTACGTTGCGCTAAGCAAAAAGGAAGAGACGCATGAGTGAGAACAATCAGGTGGTAAAACTGCTCGCCGAGCGTTTCAACCGTGCCGGCGAACATGGCCGTATCGTGTTCTGGCGTGATGTCAAAGGAGAGTTCGAGGACAGTCTGGAAACATTCGTGGGGGATAACGCTTCTGACGAGACATTGCGCGGGGTCGAGCTTCTGAAACCAGAACATGAGCCGTTCAATGCCCGGTACCGTATGTTCCGCGAGGCGCCGGAACGGAAGTTCCTCGTGTACATGACCGGCGAGGCTCCGGCCCTTGAAGACGACTGGCTGCTGGACCTAGAACTGGCGTACGGTCCGATATTCAGCGCGGACAAGCTCACCATGGTGCTCGTCGGGCAACTGCCCGAGCCCGACGCGGGAGTCCGCGGCGAGTGGGTGGACGTGATGAGAAGGACCCCGAAGTTCTTCGACAACGCCGACCGTGTGGACCGTTTCGCGAAGCGGCTCACCCCGCGCGACAATGCGGAGGTCTTCCAGGCCAAAATGGTCGCCACGCTGCTCAGGCTGAAGGACGACCGGCACAGCATGCAGAGCATATGGGCCGAACTGCTCACGGAGTACGCGGACGGCGACGAATCCGGCATCGACGAGATCGAAAAGATGGGACTGGGGGAGTTCCACTGGTCCGGCACGCGCAAAATCTACCATTTCGACGTCGAGACCGATGGCGAGCCGACCTTGAGGGATTTCGTGCTGTGGCTGTTCCAGTTGGCATGGAACGGCTTCGCCGGCGAATCGGGTACCGCGCCCTACGCCGGCATCAGACGCGACTGGGAGGATTGGTACGGCAACGTGGACATGAGACGCGTGCTGCGCGACCTGTCCATAGACGTGGTGGACGATTTGCGTCTCAACACCAGCATCATGGATATGGGCGTCGATGAGCTTGCCGGCAAGAATCTGTTCCGAGAAGTCGATAACACGCTGGTCTCCAGGCTGTTTGAGCGGTTGGGATACGATTCCATCACGGATGACGAGATACAGAGGATCGTCGCCGCCCGCAGGGGCGGACTGTGGTACGAGGAATACGAGCCCCTGTACGCGTGCATCGCCGCGGCCAGCAGACTCCGCGCCACTCTGAACGAGTGCAGCGGATTGCTGATTTCCGTCGATTCGCCCGAACGGGGAATCGAACTGTACGCCAGCGAACTGTACAAGGCCGACCGCGCATACCGCGAGTACGTGACCGCGTGGAGGCGCGCCCATCCCGAAGCAAGGTCCGTGGACACGGACCTGCAGGAGTCGTACCGGTCGTACCAGCATGCTCTGGGCCAGGCGTGGCAGATGCAGGTGGACAAGCTGGAACGTTGGAGCTTCAAGGGCGTGGACGCGCAATCGGACTTCTACGAGCGTGAGATCAGTCCGGTGGTCGGGGCCAAAAAGAAGATCGCCGTGATCGTTTCCGACGCGCTGCGCTATGAGGCCGCGCAGGAGCTTGCGGAACGGATTAATCGGGAAAACCGTTTCAGCACGGACTTGAAAAAGCAGTACGGCGTGCTGCCCTCATACACGCAGCTCGGCATGGCCGCGCTCCTGCCGCACGATCCGTCTTCCGCGCATGATTCGCTCGCCTTCGGCAAGGACCATTACGGCGTGCTGGTCGACGGCCGCAGCGCGACCGGCACCGAGAACCGCGACGCGATACTTGGCGATGTCGGAGGCAAGGCAATCCAGGCCGGCGAGCTGCTGAAGATGAAGTCCATCGACGTGAAGGCGCTGTACAGGTCGTGCAATGTGCTGTACGTGTACCACAACGTCATCGACGCGCACGGCGACTCCGACAAGACCGAGGATGAGGTGTTCGACTCGTGCGAGACCGCGTTCCGCGAGCTGACCGATGTGGTCAAGAAGCTCGCCGGCGGCAACGTGAACAACATGATCATCACCTCGGACCACGGCTTCCTGTACCAGGGCTTCGATCTGGACGATTCCGAATGGCTCAGCACGCAGCCGCAGGGAGACGAGGTATGGGTCAAGAAGAGGCGTTTCACCATCGGCTCGCGGCTCGCGCCGGATCGCGCGTTCATCACGTTCACCGCCGCACAGGCGGGATTGGACGATCCGGACGGCGAGGGCGTAACCATCCAGATCCCGAATTCCATCATGCGTCTACGCAAGCAGGGGACCGGCTCGCATTACGTGCATGGCGGCTCCGCGCTGCCGGAGATCGTCGTGCCGGTCCTGCACGTCAGCAAGGGCCGTTCCGCCGCCGGAGACGCCCGGCCGGTCGAATTCAGGATCATGCAGGGCACGGACCGCATCACCGGCAGGCAGCTGACCGTGGAGTTCTTCCAGGAGGAGCCGGTGGAAGGCAAGGTCCAGGCCCGCACCGTGTTCGCCGGACTGTGGGGCCGCGAGCCGGACGGGCGGGCCGTGCTCGTTTCGAACGAGACGCCGGTCGCGTTCGACATGACCTCGAAGGAGAACAGCGGACGGCACGTCACGGCGACGCTCATGCTGACCTCAGACGCGGACCGGTTCAACGGACGCACCCTCGAACTGAGGCTGCGCGAGAACACCGCCGGCTCGAACGTGGGGGTCACGCTCGACCAGTGCGCCCGGTACGCGTTCAAGCAGGGCATGGGCGACGACGTCGACGATTTCTTCGGCTGAGCCGAAACACGTCGTTGAAGCATATGGGACAGAAGACCGATGGAGGAACGGATGGCAGACGAGGAATATCTGAACGACGGCGCTGAAGCCTCGGCGGATGGGCCGCGGCTGAACGCGCTCGACCGCAAGATCACGGACGTGTTCCCGGGATTCACCGTCCGCAAGGACCTGGTCAGCAAGGTCAAGGGCAACGCGCTCGTGCCGACGTACGTGCTGGAATACCTGCTCAGCTCGTATGCCGCCAGCACCGACCGGCTCAACATCGAGGCCGGAGTGGAACGCGTGCGCGGCATCCTCGCGGACAATTACGTGCACCGCGAGGAGGCGAACCTCATCCAGTCGAAGATACGTGAGAAAGGCAGCCACAGCGTCATCGACCGTGTCCAGGTGACGCTCAACGACAAGACCGACACGTACGAGGCCACGTTCTCCAATCTCGGCATCGGCCAGGTGGTCGTGGATCCGGCGATCGTGAAAGCGAATCCGAAACTGCTCGTGACGGGCGTGTGGTGCATGTGCCGCGTGGGCTACGCGTATTCCGGCGACCCGCGCGAAGTGCCGTGGAAGCTGCTCCAGCTCAAACCCGTGCAGATGTCCCGCGACGACCGCGATAACTACATGTCGCAGCGCGCCAGGTTCACGGACGGCGAGTGGATCGACCTGCTCATGCAGTCCATCGGGTTCAATCCGGACCTGTTCTCCGACCGCGCGAAGCTCCTCCACCTGGTGCGCATGGTCCCGTTCGTGGAACGCAACTACAATCTCGTCGAACTCGGCCCGAAGGGCACGGGCAAGTCGCACATCTACTCCGAGTTCTCCCCGCACGGCATGCTCATCTCCGGCGGCGAGGTCACGGTGGCGAAACTGTTCGTCAACAACTCGACCAGCAAGCTTGGCCTCGTGGGCTATTGGGACACGGTCGCGTTCGACGAGTTCGCCGGCAAGGCCAAGAAGGCCGGCCGCGACCTGGTCGACATCATGAAGAACTACATGGCCAACAAGTCGTTCTCCCGCGGCGTGGACACGTTCCAGGGCGAGGCGAGCATGGTGTTCGTCGGCAACACGTCGCACAACGTGCCGTACATGCTGAAGAACTCCGACCTGTTCGAGGAGCTGCCGAGCCAGTACCATGATCCCGCGTTCCTCGACCGCGTCCACTTCTACCTGCCCGGATGGGAGTTCGAGCAGATCCGGTCCGAGATGTTCACCACGGGCTTCGGTTTCGTGGTCGACTATCTGGCGGAGATCCTGCACAACCTGCGCGACGTGGACTACAGCGACCGGTTCGAGAAGTATTTCGAACTGTCGTCCACCCTGTCCACGCGAGACAAGGACGGCATCAGGAAAACGTTCTCCGGACTGATGAAGCTCATCTATCCGACCGGGGAAGCCACCGCCGAGCAGATGGAGCCGCTGCTGTGCTGCGCCATAGAAGGTCGCAAACGCGTCAAGGACCAGCTGTGCCGCATCGACCAGACCATGGAGGAGGTCGAATTCACGTACAGGCGTGTGGACGGGGACGGCTCTGTCGGGCCGGACGCCATCGCCGTGCGCACCTTGGAGGAACTCGACTATCCGCAACTGTACTGGCGTGGCCGCGTGGCGGAGGGCCCGGAAGACAGGAATGCTGCCGCCACCGCCGTCGACGCCACAGCGGATGCCGGTGGTCCCGACGGCTTTGCCGCAGTGCCGAACGGTGCGTCTACGGCCGCCGTCCCCATGGGGCACGGTGCCGGGAACGCAACACCATCCACGGTGCGGCCGGAGGCGCCGGCCCGGATGACTCCGATCGAACGTCTGGCGGCGAAAGCGGACGGTAAACGGAAGGAACTGCTCGATAACCAGCGTGGCGTCACGTACTACCGGCTATTCGGACCGTATCTGGCGGGAGCAAGCAGAATCCTTGTCAAGGACGCCTACGTGCGCGTTCCGTACCAGCTGCGCAATTTCGCGGAATTCCTCGAGACCGCCCTCAGATGCAAGGATCCGGACAAGGATGTGGTGGAAGTCCATCTGGTGACCGGACGCAACGACCCCGAGTACAGGACGGCGCAGATGGACGGGCTTGAGCAACTCCAATCGGCGTATTCGCAGTACGGGGTGAATCTCACGTTCGAGTTCAGCGACACCTTGCACGACCGCTCCATCGCTTCGGACACGGGCTGGCTGATCCTTCCCGGCCGCGGTCTGGACATCTTCCAGAAATTCGATGACGGCAACTGGCTCAACCCGCTGATCCGCAACCAGCAGCTGCGTCGCGTCAGGGAATGCACCATCGCCTACCAGCGAATCGATGAAAAGTGAGGATGTGACATGAACAATCAATGCCCCTCATGCGGTACGTGTGTGGCGGAAACAGCGACCATATGCCCGTATTGCGGTTTCCAAGGCGCTGATTCCAGCCAACCTATATGCCTGCAAGGCGATTTCCATCCCGTGCCGATTGTGCCTTGCGAAATCGTAATGGACGACGGCAGAAGCCATCGGATCCGCCTGCCTGACAGAGACAACGCAAACCTGTTCAGTCATCTGACCGATTGGAAATGGCTTTCAAGCATGATTCCAGCCTTGGCGGAAACGCTGGAAAGCATGTTCGGCGGAACCGTGCATCTGGAAGCCAAACTTCCGGAACATATCATGCGTATGATCGAGGAAGGCAAACTCCATTTCCTTACGGATAAGAACGGCGAGATCCTCGCTGAGGTGTTCGACGAGCGCAACAAGATTTACAAGCAGGTCCGTCTGGAAGAAGTCGTAGTAAACGATGCGCTTCTGCCATCCTTACAGCATCTTGAGACGCAGGCCGCCATCGCTATGGCATTGGCGAAAATCGACCAGGTCGATCGTGCGGTACGACAGCTCGGCGAGGAGATCCAACAGGATCGACTGGCTCGTGTAGACGCGGCTTTTGACATGTTCCATCAGGCCTGTTACATCGAAGGAATCCGCGACCGGAACGAGTATTTGCGTGAGGCGTTGAATGAGGCCACGCGTGCGAAAGCCTCGCTGGTACGCAATTTCATGCAACAGGAACGATTGTTGAAGAAGGGCGGGACCAAAAAATCGGATGCCGCTTTGAGGGCTGTACAGGATCTTGTGGCAATCACCAATGCGGTGAACGTGCAGACGCAGTCGCATGCGGTATTGGGCGAGCAGGCCGCGGCCATGTATTGTCTGCGGGATTTCAGCAGGTTCATCGAAACGCACAATCTCAATGATGAGGACACGCTGCTTAAACTTGTGGGCAGTGTGCAACACCAGAACAGACCCAACGATTTGGCGGATAAATTCCTACAGGTTTCGACGAGCGTCGAAAAAGTGGTCAGCTCATTCGAATTAGGCGAGACGGTGTCCCCGAAACTTATCGTTGGGAGCGCCGATGCGAAAGAACACAGTACTGGCAAGGAGAACATGCAGGATGAAGAAGAAAAAGCCTGAGACCACCGTGGATACGATTGATGAGAAGGAACCTGCGGCAAAGGAGCGTTTCTGTGTCAAATGCAAAATGAAGTTGGCTTCCGACAACAAGTTGCCTTTCTGCCCGGCTTGCTGGGAGAACATCATGGGCTACGTAAGGAAAGCCAGATTGGCAGCAGGAGCATTGGCGCTACCTTTGCTAAAAAAGTACGGCCCGAAAGTCGGCAAGGCGGCACTTACGGTGCTTAAGACGGTGGCGAAGAAATAGCATTCATATTCCGACCGGGATTATGGGTCTCTTCGTTGATGAGGGGTGTTTGTTTTTATCGCATAATAATGAGAAGGCAATCGTTTCGGAGTTGAGGGGAGTGGCCGTATGGATGCCGGCAAGAAGGTCCTGTTGGACCTGTTCGCTGGATCGTTGCGTTTCACGGTGCCGGTCTACCAGCGGCGTTACTCGTGGGGCGAGGCGCAATGCCGCCAGTTGTGGACTGACATCGTCACGGCGGGCAGGCATCCGGACCGCACGCATTTCACCGGTTCGGTCGTGTGGATGCAGGACGACGGCATCCGCCCTGACGGCCGCAGCCTGTGCCTGCTGATCGACGGCCAGCAGCGCCTCGCCTCGGTGAGCCTGCTGCTCATCGCGTTGGCCGAGCACGCGAGACGGCATCCGGACGGCCTGTGCTTCTCCGCTGACATGATCGTCGACCGCGGCTATCTGGTCGACAAGTATTCGGACGGCGACGCCCGCTACAAGCTGACGTTGTCCGGCGACGACCGCGCCGTGCTGCGGAATCTGACCGACCGGCTCGTCGATCCCGGGCGTCCCGTGTCCGGTGGCGCGGATTCGAATCTGGAACGGAACCTGGACCTGTTCCGCGGATGGGTCGGCGCGATCGGCGACGCGAACGTGGTGTGGAACGGCCTGCAGCGGCTCGAGGTAGTGTCCGTCACCCTGGACCAGGGGCGCGACGAGCCGCAGCTGGTGTTCGAATCGATGAACTCCACCGGCTTGGACCTCGAGACATCGGACCTGGTGCGCAACTACATGCTCATGGGCTGTCCCGTGGACGAGCAGGCCGCGTTGTACGGGGATTACTGGCAGCCCATGGAACGCCGTTTGAGGGGATTGTCGTTCGACGCGTTCCTGCATGACTGGATGGTCGCCACGCTCGCTCGTCCCGTCCCCAGGGGACGTGCCATGTATTCGGAGTTCAAACGGCATGCGGCGGACAGCCTCCTGCCGCGCATGGACCGCGTCCGCGGGCTGCTGTCGTCCATGCTGGAGTATTCGGAGTCTTACGCGGCGGTCAGGGGAGCGGAAGGCGTCGGCGACGCCATGGTCGGCCATAGGCTGGGCTCTTTGCGGGATCTTGACGCCACTGTCGCGGACCCGCTGGTCCTGCGTATGCTCGCGATGTGGAGGCATGGCCGCGTGGACCGTGACGGTCTGCTGCGCATGCTCGGGGACCTTGAATCGTATTTGTTCCGCCGCATGGTATGCCAGGTCAGCAGCAACGGCCTGAACAAGCTCGTCCCGTCGTTGATCGGACGCCTCGACGGCGACGCTTCCGACAACGATATCGCCGATGATGCCGATGGCGCGGATCCGGCGGAGTCGTTCGCCGCGATGCTGCTGACGGAGACCGTCAGGTCCACGCGCATGCCCGCGGACGACGAGTTCCGGCAGGCGCTGCTCGGCGAGGACCTGTACCGTCCGGCGTCCCGCTGCAAGCACCTGCTCGCGGGATTGGAGAACCGCAACCATCCCAAGGACCCACGGGACTTCAGGGATTACACGATAGAGCACATCATGCCGCAGAACGCCATGGCCCACGCGGAATGGCGCGGCATGCTCGAAGATCCGGACCGGTTCCCGCTGTTGGTGAACGGTCTGGGCAACCTGACCCTGACCGCGTACAACTCCGAACTGTCCGACGGCTCCTTCACGGAGAAGAGGAACCGCATGGTCGGCGGATACGGCAACGAGTACCTGTCCATCTCGAGGGAGCCGCGCGAGGCCGACCGGTGGGACGAGACCGCCATCCGACGGCGGGGCGAACGGCTTGCCACGCTCGCGTTGGACGTGTGGCCCATGCCCGAGGCCGGCGGGCAGGCCCTGCTGGAACAGCGCGGACACGGCCAGACGGGGGAGCATGGGAACAGCGCCGTCGATTTCGCCGCACTGTGCGGGCGGGGGATACTCAAGTCCGGCGACGTGCTGGAAAGCGGCTACGCCGGCGTGGACGCCACCGCCACCGTGACCGGCGACGGGCGGATCCGTCTGGCCAACGGCGAGACTTTCACTAGCCCGTCCGGGGCGTTCCGGCGCGCGAGGGAGCTCGCGACCGGCGAGGACATGCAGGTCAACGGCTGGGTCGCATGGCGTCTTCCGGACGGACGGCCACTGGATTCGCTGCGCCGGAACGACGGTACCGCCTCCGTCAGGCATGCGTTCTGGAAGGGCCTGTACGCGTACGCGGCGACGCGCTCCGATTTCATCGAGGCGTACGGCGACCCGTCCAGACGCAAGCCGAAGGAGACCACGTGGGCGAGTTTCGGCATCGGATCCAGCTACTGCCATCTCGACGGGATCGTGAGCGTCCGTGACGGGTATGTGGCGGTCGACATGTATTTCACCGACACGGCCAGGTACGCGAGGCTTTACGGCATGAGGGACCGGGTCGCCGGAATGCTGAAGGACCTGGGAACCGTGGATTGGAACGATCCCGACACCGACAGGAAGAACCGACTATTGAAGATCCGCCACAATGCGGATTTCAACGCCGACATGACGGACGCCTACCAGTGGATGGTCGACACCCTACTCGCCATGCGCCGCATCCGCGACCTGCTGGACTGATGCTCCGATGGCCTGATTCCTCCGGCGTGCGGTCATTCCGGTCTCGTCGCGAACGCACGTTCCAACAGTCATGCTTTCCGATGACGTCTTTGGCGTCTGCCTTCCTATCGTGCCGGGCGGTTCACCCGTCGGCCCGAGCGATAATGGGGATATGGCTGAGGAAATGGTAAGAGCCGACGTCGGATTTGAGCCAATATGCGCGAGGGGCTATGGGTACACGGTCACGCTGTGTGATGGTGTGGTCACCATCGAACGTGGCAGAATCGTCGCGTCCATGTATGGGTTCGCGCGGACCGAGATACCGGTAGGCAGCATCGTGGACGTGTCGCCCGGCAAGGCGACGGTCTTCACGAACGGCCTGTTCTGCCTGTCCGTGCGTACGTTGGACGGTGATACGCCGATGCTGGGCAGCGCGTCCGAGTCCCGCAAGTCGCCGTACTGCGCGATCTACACGAAAAAGCAGGAGAAGGATTTCCGACGGCTGTGTGACGCGGTGGAATCGATGCTGCCCGTCAACCCTCTGCCAGTCGCGTACGACCAGACGCCGGAAAGCCTGTACATGCGCCAGCTCGCGTCGATAGCGGAATCGAAACAGCATAGGAAGGAAATGGGGTCGAAATGAAATACGGTATGAGGAAGCCAAGCTGGAAAAAGAGCCTGTCGGCACGTACGAAAGGTCGCGCGACGCGTGCTGTCAAAAAGGCGCTGATTCCAGGATACGGCAAAAAGGGCATGGGCTGGCTGCATCCCAAGCGCAAGCTGTACAACACCGTCTACCGGAAGACCACTTTCAGCCTGTTTGACCTGTTCAAATAAGAAAACCGTGATGGATTTATTAGATTTGGCCGTGCATAGAGGCGTCTACTGGCACGCCGGGATGATTTCGCCATCTCTGTTGATGAAACGCGCCGGTGACAGAGGCTCGTCCGACTCCAAGCGGTCCAGATACGCGAAGATGCGTTCCGGCGGTTGCTCCATTCTTGAAGGGACGAATTGGAACGTGGCGGGACGAATCCGCATGTCAACTCCCTGTTTTGCGAGCGCTCCTGTCAGTCGTTCGATGGGGTTGGTTCTTATGCCTTGTTTGATGGTTTGTGTGAGTGAGTTTTTGCATTGTGCGACGTCTTGTTTCCAGTCGCGCATCTTATATCCGGTGATGTTTTCGTGCCATTCGTAGTTGTCGCCTTTTGAATGCAGCGTCCATCCGGGCCATAGTGCGTTGAATGGGTTGATGGCCCAGTCGTCTTCGTAGATGGACCACCATTTTATTGTTTTGTTTATGTAGTCGATGTGGATGCCTTTTTCGGGTTGTTTGTTGTGTGTTTGGAGGTTCCATTGCCAGGGTTTGCCTTCGTTGCAGCCTTGGATGACTTTGTTGACGAGCGTATGCATTTTGTTGGGGCCGAGTAGGGCTATGTTTTCGAGGTCGATGTAGTTTCCCCAAGTGATTGTTTTGTTGTTTTCTGTTGTGCAGGAGAATGCGTCGGTTTCGTTGGATATGGTCCATGGGGCCATATCCGATGCGGCGTCGAAGTCGCCGAGGTCTTTGAACGAATGATCGGTGTAGATGATGTCCGTGTCGGCTCCGGTGGCGCGTAATGTGCCGCGTGTGCCTTCGGGGGACCAGATTGCGGTCCATCCTGGCCATGTCAGTTCGATCAGGGCGTTGATGAGCCGGGGAAGGTAGCAGCCTTCGCTTTCTTCGGCCCAGACGATTCGTTTGGTGGTCATATCGATGAACAGGGTGCCTTCGAGCCATGGCGCGCTTTTCATCTCTTGAGGGGTATCCACGCCGTATGGGGCCATATGGCGTATTCTTGTCAATGTCGCTTCGTATCCGTCGAGTGCGATGTCGCGGCCGAGTGTTTGTGCGGACCAATGATCGTAACGTATGTCCCAGCCGTCAATGGTTTTGACGATCACACCTAGACGTGATCCCATAGCTTTCACCTCGTTTGCCATTGGTATCGTCGTTGATGGGTGTAATTGTACTCGGATCGAGATTTTGCTTTCAGCATTCGCGATGTTCGAACGAGCCGCGTGTTCAGTTACGCCTGACAAGCCTGAGCTCCATTCATCGAAGGAAACAGGCCAGGGGCTCGTAAGCGGCCGTATACTGTTTTTGATGGTTGGAAGGAGGATGCCATGACCGGCAAGATGCGTCTCGTGGACAGGCTCAGGTACGAGCGGAACGAGAGAATCGATCATGCCCTGTTCTATTGGACGCAGATTTTCATGGCATACAACTCGAACCTCGTACGCCGGCGGTTCCGGCAGTCGTAATCGTGCTACCAATGCGTGAAAAACGAGCACTAGATCTGCGGAAGGGGGAGCCGAAACATGAGTAAGGCGCTGCTGGTCATCGACATGCAGGAGGCGTACGTGGGGGAGCGGTGCGCGTCGTATCTTAAAATACGACAAGCCCGCATTGCTAAGGGCTGTGAATGACGTCATCGACGCCCGTTCCGGCGCGGGATGCATGGTCGTGTATGTCAGGAATGTGACGAAACGCAGCCTTATCAAGCGTCTGGTCTTGTTCAAAGTGTATGAAGGCACCCCGGAATCGGAACTGGTTGAAGGTTTGCATGTGGTGTCGGACCATGTCTTCGTGAAGTACGTGGGCGACGCATTCTCCAATCCCGAACTGCGCGTGTTTTTAAAGCAGAACGGTGTGGAATCGGTCGAGATCGTTGGTGTGGACGGTGGCGGCTGCGTGGTGCTGACAGCGTTGGGCGCAATCGAAAACGGCTACCATGTGGTTGTCAACGAGCGGGCCATCGGCACGACGTTCGAACGCAGCAAAGCGAAGTATTTCAAAAAACTACGAAAACTGGGCGCCGAATTCATCTGACGGCAGCCAGCCGAGCGCGCGGATATTTTTCCGTTCGCCAAATGTTTTTCTGCGGTTCGCAGGTTTGCCGGCATGCGGAAGGCGCTTGTCTGGTAATCTGCAAAAAGATGTGTTTCTGTTCGTGCATTGAACGATGGCAAAAACCAAGGAGGGGGAATGGATTCCGTTTATTTTCTGCTCGCCTTGGCCATCATCCTGGCTCTTTTCTGGATGGCGAAACAACGAAGGATCGCCGCAATCAGGCACGTGCTGAACAGGAAAAGGAACAGTGGAAAGGACAAGGCGATGGAGGAGCTGGCAAGGCGGTTCATTGGAAAGGAATGCATCATCTACACCGTGACGAGCACGGATTCAAGCATTCAAGGAACGGTCAAGGACGTGACGGACGGCGGCATCGTGCTGGAAAAGGACGGCAACGTCGAAGCGGTCAATCTGGAATACGTCACGCGCATCCGTGAATATCCGCGCAATGCCAAAGGAAAGAAGAAGACGATCGTCTTCTGACAAATCATGCCGGACGCTTGCCGACGGAACTGGTTATGCTGGCCATGGAAGCATCGTAAAACCAAGTAGGAGGCGACCATGGGCAAGGCGTTGATCATCGTGGACGTGCAGCCGACGTTCTGCGAAGGCGGGGAACTGGGTGTGGAAGGCGGCAATGCCGTCGCCGAACGCATCGCGAAGTATGTCGAATCGCATCGCGGCGAATACGCGTACATCGTCACCACACAGGACTGGCATATCGAACCGGGAACGCACTGGTCGGACAATCCCGATTACGTCGACACTTGGCCGGTGCATGGCAAGGCCGGCACCGCGAACGCCGAACTGCATCCCGCGATCGCCGCACTGAAAATCACGCACCATTTCAAGAAGGGACAGTATTCGCCGTCATACTCCGGTTTCGAAGGATCGGAAGACAACACCGACCGCATTCCCACACGAACGGAGGTCGACGCGGATCTGGCGGCGAGCAAGACGCTTGCCAATGCGTTGCGGGCGGCTGGCGTCACGCGCGTGGACGTCGTCGGATTGGCGGAATCGCATTGCGTGAAGGAAACCGCGTTGGACGCGAAAAAACTCGGATACGAGACGCATGTCATCGAGAATCTGACCGAACCGGTCAGTGAGGAACTGGGCGTCGAAGCACGACGCCAAATGCGTGAAGCCGGCGTCGTGCTCGACTAAATCGATTCCGTCTCGGCAATGGGCTGGCGAAAGCCGGTCCAAAGAAAAACGGAATCCATTATATGTGGCAGATTCATGCGCTGAGGGAATCGTTTTGCGCTATATGTGGCAGATTTTCCGAAAAGCAAGCTGTTAGAGGGCATGAATCATACCCCCTGACAACCTTGTATCCAGTTTGACCTGCCACATATAGCGGATATCAGATTTTTAGGACCGCCGAATCTGCCACATATAGCGTGTTTGAGTTGAGAGCGGACCGGGACTGACGCTCCCGGATACACGCGCCAGGGCAAAGCGAAGGCGTGGAGCCTAGTCGAGGCTGGTGCCGCCGTCCACATCTAAGGTTTCGCCGTCGATGTAGCCGGATTCCGGATCGGCGAGGAACACGATCGCACGCGCGATGTCGTACGGCTGGCCGCCATGCTTGACGAGCGTGGAATCCTCGATCGCCTCACGTTTCCAATCGGGCATGCCGGCGGTCATAGGCGTGTAGGTGAGTCCCGGCATGACCGCGTTCACGTTGATGCCGTCCGGCGCGTACTCCCTGGCCGCTCCTCGCGTGAGCGCCGCGACGCCCGCCTTGGTGGACGCGTAGGCGACGCCGCCCAAGTAGCCGCCGCCATGTTTCGCGGCGATGGAAGACACGTTGACGATGCGCCCGTAATGCTGCTTGCGCATGCGTTTGACGGCCTGCTTGATGGTCAGGAAGTCCGCGGTCAGATTGACCGCGAGGATGCGGTTCCACCGTTCCAGGTCGGTGTCGTCGAGCGAGTCCTTGATGATGATCCCCGCAACGTTGACGAGGATGTCGATGCCGCCGAACCGTTCGTCGAGCTGCCTGAAGAGGTCTTCCACCACAGTCGGATCGGCGATGTCGCCGATGGCTGCGAAGGCTTCTCCGCCGGCGTCCGCAATCAGTTTGACGGTGTTCTCGGCACGTTCCGGCACGATGTCGTTGACCGCCACCTTCACGCCTTTGGACGCGAGCAGCTGCGCCACGGCCCGGCCGATGCCCTGTCCGGCTCCAGTGACCAACGCGCGCTGTCCGTTCCAACGCCGGCCGTGCCGCTCCTCGTCGAGTCCTGTGATCTTCATAATGCTCTTCCTTACGATGCCGCCGGCGCTTTTGCCGGCTCCGCAATCAAGTGTAGACACAGGAAAAAGACTAAGCGCGCGAACGAACTTTTTTCGAAACGAAAGACATGGAACGCGCAGCGATGCAGGTTTCCCGCTTTTGGGCGCGGGGAGATGAAACAGCCTGTCAGGCTGACCGTATTCCCCATCGCGTCTTTGCGGATTCATCCACCAACACGCAACCTGTACAAACCTGTGCTATCCTGTACATAGTTGTTCAATATTGGTTTCAATGTCATCCGGAGGCCGAAGATGACTGCCTACACCCGAACGGAGCACCTGCGGCACGAGCTTGCCGAGCAGATCAGAAACGGCACGCTCAAGCCGGGGGAGCGGATCATGTCCGAAACGCGTCTGGCCGAAGAGTACCAAGTGTCCCGCGGCACCGTGCGCAGGGCGCTGGAACAGCTGAAAAAGGCCGAACTCATCGAGACCCGCATGGGATCGGGAAGCTATGTGGCGTTCAACGGCGGCGATATGAGCGGTCCGGACGGTTGGACCTCCGCCTTGCTGCGTTCCGGAGCGCCGACCACCACGGAACTGCTGTCCATCGCATTGGTCGGCCGACCTTTGGCGTTGGAGGGGGAGAGCGAGTGCGAACGGTTCTACGAAATCGCGCGCCGCAGGCTCTTCCGGTCGACGCCGGTCTCGTACGAGGTCTCGTATCTGCCCGCCATCCCGGCGCTGCGCGAGGCCATCGAACGAATGGAAGGACTCGTGGACGGCTCCATCTCGAAAACCATGAAACAGGCCGGACTGCAGGCGGCCTCCGGATATATGGACGTATCCGCAGACAGGCTCGGCCCGATCGCCGAAGCGTTGGAGAAGACCCCGGAGACGGTGTTCCTGCTGTCCGAACGGCACAATTTCAGCGATGACGGCACGCTGGTCGAATACGTGCGCTCGTTCCTCGACCCCAGCCACTTCACGTTGCACGTCACCGCGGGGGAGAACGGAGGAAACCATGGCGATCGATGAGCGTCTGATGAAACATGCCCGCGGCGCGATGATCGGCCTCGCCATCGGCGACGCGCTCGGCATGCCGACCCAAAGCATGTCGGCCGAACAAATAATCGAATGCTACGGCGGACCGGTCCGCAGGTTGATGGACGCCGTGCCACAACAGCCGATCGCGCCGAATATGAAGGCCGGCTCGGTGACCGACGACACGGAACAGGCCTTCGTGCTGGCCGCCCGCCTCATCGAAGACCATGGCAGAATCGACAACGACGCGTACGCCCAGGACCTCCTGCGCTGGGAGGCGAAGATGAAGGAAAAGGGCTCGCTGGACCTGCTCGGCCCATCCACCAAGGCCGCTCTGCAGGCGCTGGCGGAAGGGGTCGACCCGGAGCTTACCGGACGATTCGGCACCACGAACGGAGGCGCCATGCGCGCCACCCCGGTCGGCATCGCCTTCATTCCCGGAAACGCCTTGGCCGAGGAGGCCTGGCGTTCCTGCGTGGTGACGCACAACACCATGCAGGGCATCGAATCGACCACGCTGGTGGCCGCCGCCGTGAGCCTCGCCATCGCGGGGGAGCGCGGCTTCCTTTCGAAAGCGTTGGCGTTCGTGGAAGCCCAGCCGCCGCGCGGCAACTGGTCGGCCAAGGCGTCCGTCGTCGCCCGCGTGAAGATGTTCATGGAATGGGCCGTCAGAGAAGACGGCTCCATGTCCGACGGCGAATTCTCCACCATCCTCCGACGAGACTGCGGCACCAGCGTGGAGGCCAACGAATCCGTGGCCGCGGCGTTCGCCATCGCCACGCGTTTCTTCGATAAACCCACCGAAGCGTTGTGCTTCGCCGCTTCCCTTGGCGGGGACACCGACACCATCGCCGCGATCACCGGAGCGATGCTCGGCGCATGGCATGGTCCGGACGGCTTCGACCCGGATATGCGCGGACAGGTGCTGCGCCAGCTCAAAGACGACGATCGGCTCGACCTGGACCGGACGGTGGCGGGCCTGTGCGCCCTGAGGGAACGGGAGGCGTGAAACATGGGAAACGGAACGGTCATTTCCTTGGGCCAGGTGATCGTGGACCTGACCATGAGCGTCGAAAAAATCCCCCAACCGGGCCAGGACGTATTCGCCGACGAAGCGGGCATCCATGTCGGGGCGAGCTACAACACGCTGCACGCCGTACGCCAGATGGGCGTCGACGCCCGGCACGCCGGCATCCTCGGCACCGGCCCCTGGGCGGACACGATCCGCAGGGTCTTCGAGAGCGAAGGCATACGGCATGTCGGCCCCACCGACGAAAGCGTCGACTCCGGATTCTGCGTGGCGTTGACCGACGGCACGGCCGAACGCACCTTCATCTCGATGCGCGGCGCCGAAGCCCGCGGCGACGAATCCACCTTCCAAAGCGTCGAACCGGCCGATGGCGATGTCGTGCACATCAGCGGATACACCTTCGCGCACCATACCGGCGAGGGCTTGCGGGCATTCATGCGCCGGACCGCGCCGAATCGCCGTTTCCTCGCGCTGTTCGACCCGTCTCCGGTGGTGGCCGACATCGACGACGAGACGTTCGGCGAAATGGTCGAATACCGTCCGGTCTGGTCGTGCAACGAACGGGAGGCGGTCCTCATCGCCGGACGGCTGGGATTGCCGATGCACCAGGGAACGTTCCGCACGCTGATCGAGCGAATGGCACGGAGATTGGACTCCGCGCTGATCGTCCGCGTCGGCAAAGGCGGCGCATGGCTGGCCCGACCGGGGGCGGAGGCCGAGCTCGTCGCGGGATTCCCGGTCCACGCCATCGACACCAACGGCGCCGGCGACTGCCATGCCGGCGTGCTGTGCGCAGAACTGAGCCGGGGGACGGGGCTTCGCGAGGCGGTCGGAATCGCCAACGCGGCGGCCGCCATCGCGGTGACGCGACGGGGTCCGGCCACATGTCCTTCCAGAATCGAAGTGGAGAAGCTGCTTGCCATGCAAACCTTATAGTCATAATGACTATAAGTTGGGTTATGATGTGTCCGAACGGTTCGGCGAAGCGGACAAGGAACGCTTTGCCGCCGGCATGGGCACTTTCTCGGAAAGTGCAAGGAAGCGAAGGAGACATAACCGAAAATGAGCAAGGATAAAGGTGCCCTCACCGTCGAGGAACAGGGCATAGACACCATTTCCGAAGAGGAACGCAAAGGCACGCCGGCCAGCCTGTTCTGGCCTTGGTTCGCCGCGAACATCTCGGTGTTCGCCATGTCGTACGGCGCATGGGCATTGGGATTCGGCATCTCCTTCTGGCAGGCCACCATCATGACCACCATCGGCGTGGTCGTGTCGTTCCTGCTGGTGGGCGTCATCTCCATAGCGGGCAAGCGCGGCAACGCCCCGACCATGGTGCTCACCCGCGCCACCTTCGGCGTGGAAGGCGCCAAGGTGCCGGCCGCGCTGAGCTGGATCGCCACATTGGGCTGGGAAATCTCATTGACCACCACCGCGGTGCTCGCCATGTCCTCCACCATCTCCAAACTCGGCTGGGGCTCCGGCGCCGCGCCGAAGCTCATCTCCACCATCGTGGTGGTCGGCCTGGTGGTCGTGGCCGGCATCTTCGGCTACGACCTGATCATGCGCTGCCAGCAGGTCATCACCATCGTGACCGGCGTGATCACCGTCGGCTTCTTCATCCTCGGATGGGGCCACATCGACTTCGACGCCATCGGACGGATCCCGTCCGGCGGCCTGCCGGCCATGCTCGGCTGCTGCTTCTTCGTCATGACCGGTTTCGGCCTGGGCTGGGTGAACATCGCGGCCGACTATTCACGCTACCTGCCCCGCAAGTCCTCCAACAGCGGCATCGTCTTCTGGACCACGTTCGGCGCGTCCATCGCCAACGTGCTCCTCATCTTCTACGGCCTGCTGCTCGCCGGATCCAACGCCAAACTCGCCGAAAACGTCGGCAACGACCCGATCGGCGCGATGGCCTCCATCCTGCCCATCTGGTACCTCATCCCGTACACCATCGTCGCCGTGCTGGGCCTCATGTCCGGCTCCATCATGGACAACTACTCCAACGGACTGGCATTGCTGAGCTTCGGCGTCAAACTGCCCCGCACCGCGGCCGCCGGCCTCACCGCCGCGCTCACCGTGGCCGGCGTGGTCTACGTGACCTTCTTCTCGGACACCTTCATCGGCCCGTTCCAAGGCTTCCTGACCACCCTCGGCGTGCCTATGGCCGTATGGGCGGGCATGTTCGTGACCGACGTGATCGTGCGCAAGAAGGACTACAGCACCCCCGACCTGTATGATCCGAACGGCCGTTACGGCAAGTGGAACGTCAAGTCGTTCGTCATCCTCGCCGTCGGCACCATCCTCGGCTGGGGCCTCGTGGTCAACACCGCCGCGAACTGGCTGACCTGGCAGGGCTACCTCCTCTTCCTGATCGGCGGCAAGGACGGCAGCTGGGCATCCGCCAACCTCGGCGTGATCGTGGCGCTGCTTGTCGGCCTGTTCGGCGCGTTGGCGTTCCAGCGTGGAGACATCGCCAAGCAGGAGGCCGACCTGCCGGCATCCGAAACGGCGGATGCCATCGAAGCCAAGTGACGAACGGTGCGATCGCACAGGAAGGAACATACGATGATCGCTGAAGATGAGTGGCTGGTCGTCATCGACCGTCAGAAAGTATTCGCCGAAAGCGAATGGTCCGCTTGGGCCTGCGCCGACGGAACCTACTACGACACCAACGAAGCGTTCGCAAAACTGGCCAAGGCGTTCGGCGACCGCGTGGTCTACACGCGCTACGTCGCGCCGATTCCACCAAAGGACGCCTGGGTCGACTACTTCAAGGACTGGCCGCAGTTCCTGGTACCGCCGGACGACCCGATATACGACCTGACCGACGAGACCGCCGCCCTCGCCGAAGGCCATCAGGTGGTGGACCGCACCACATTCGGCAAATGGGGACAACAGCTGATCGACGCGATCGGCGGAGCCAAGAAAATCACGGTCTGCGGCGTGGCCACCGACTGCTGCGTGCTCACCACCGTGCTCGCCGCGGCCGATAACGGCGTGGCCGTGCGCGTTCCGGCCGACGCCTGCGCCGGCAGCACCCCGGAGAACCAGGAACTGGCGCTCAACACGATGCGCTTGTTCGAACCGCTGATCACGGTAACCGACACGGCGTCGATCCTGGCATAGCCGACAGCGGCTTTCCCGCATATCGATGGGTTCCGTGTTTTCCCGAAGGCCCAGGACTTTCGGAAAAACACGGAACCCATTTTTCCATTTCACGAGACTTTTGGCCGACATGTGGAATACCAGCCTGGAAACGCGCCGAACCATGTAATATCGCTTGCGGACACGGGGGCCATTATGGCTGAGAGGAAGCAACCGCTTCAACCGTATGAACGTATACCGGATAATGCCGGCGCACGGACGTCTCTCTACTTCCCGTGCCTTTGCATAAGAGAAAGGCACATACCTATATGACTGAAGAAAACCAGTCTTCCGCAGTTCGCAAACCCAACGTCAAATGGCGTGTGGTCGACATCGTCGTGGCCGCGATCGTTGCCGTCGCATCCGGCGTGATCTTCTGGGCCTGGGACTTCATCTACGCCGTCCCGACCGCCCTGTTCGACAGCCTCACCCCAGGCCTGGGCGGACTCTTCCATTTCATGTGGCTGTTCGCCGGCCCGCTCGTGGCCATCATCATCCGCAAGCCCGGCGCGGCCTTCTTCGGCGAAACCATCGCCGCGGTCATCGAAACGCTGCTGGGCAATCCATTCGGCGTGGCGCACGCACTGCTGATCGGCATGGCCCAAGGACTCGGCGCCGAAATCGGCTTCGCGGTCTTCGCATACCGCAAGTGGAACCTGCTCACCGTGACCCTGGCCGGCGCGTTGACCGGCCTATCCAATGGCCTGTACGAATGGGTCGTCACCGCCGGCTGGTCGACACTGCAAGGCGTCGTGTTCACCGTCTGCTGCGTCATCTCCGGAGCCGTATTCGGCGGAGCGCTCATGTGGTTCGTACAAAAGGCGCTCGCCAAAACCGGTGTGCTCGACCGCTTCGAATCAGGCAAGGCCGACGTCGTGGCCTGAACCACGCAACTCACAATCCAACAACAAACACAGAAAACATGCCGGCCGTCCGCCGGCGTATCCAAGAAAAGAGAAAATCATGACCAACCACGTTCCAGAAGCAACGAAACCCGCCAGTGGAGACTACGCCTGGCTGGGCGCGGAAGCCGGCTCCGTCGCCGACCTCATGTACATGCTCAACACCGAGGACTGGTACGACGCCATCAACTCGCGTTTCGTCAGCGAGCTGCTTGACGACACCTTGCCGGAATCCATCCTCAAGGCGTATCTGATCCAGGATTTCAAGTTCTATAACAACGGCATGATGGCGCGTCTCATCAAACTCGCCCCACGTCAGGAGACCAAGGACATGCTCGCGGCGCAATCGCAGTGGTTCGCCGACAACGAGGCCACCTACTTCGAGCACTTCCTCGAGGCCTATCACGTCAGCCAGAAGGAATACGACGCGACCGAACCGACCCCGGCCAACAAGGAGTACGGCGCATACCTCGACAGCCTGTCCGACAAGAGCTGGCCGGAATTGATCACCGCGATCTGCTGCATGGAATGGCTGTACCTCGCATGGGCCAAGCGCACCGTCGACGCCGACGTCATCCAGCAGGTGCCGGCGCACAAGGGCTGGGTCGACCTGCATGAAGGCGCGCACTTCCGCAAGTGGGTCGGCGACCTCATCTCCCTGGTCAACGAATACTGCTCCATCGATGGTCCGGAAGCCGAAGTGTTCCGCACCATCGTGCATCTGGAGCGCCGCTTCTTCGACGACTCCTACCCGCAGGAGTGAGCCTGCGATCCACGACCGCATAAGCCATGAGCCGGGCGCGTACGATCGATGTCGTACGCGCCCGGCTCATTTGTTGCGGTTCCGTCCGGAGCCCGGCTTCCTCGTGCGCGACTGCCGCGCGGGGGCGGCCCGTCTACAGCGAGATCCCGTCGATGCGGCGGAGCTCATCGTCGCTGAACGAAGTGTTTCTAAGCGCACCGATGTTGTCGATCAGCTGCTGTGGACGGGACGCTCCGACCAGCACCGAAGCCACCATGCCGTCGTGCAGCAGCCAAGCCAGCGACATTTCGGCGAGCGTCTGTCCACGCTCGGCGGCCAGATCGTTCAGGTCGCGAATCTGCTGAAGCCGTTCCGGCGTCAACGCGCTCTGCTGCAGGAATCGTCCGTCATGTGCGATTCTGCTGTCCGCCGGAACGCCGTTCAGATACCGGTTGGTCAACAGTCCCTGGGCGAGCGGGGAGAAAGTGATGAGTCCCTTGCCAAGACGGTGCGCGGTCTCCTTGAGCCCATTGCGTTCCACGGTGCGGTCGAAGATGTTGTAACGGTTCTGGTTGATGATGAACGGCACATGCATCTCATCCAAAATGGCGGTGGCCTTCTCGAGTGTGGGGCCATCATAATTGGACAGGCCCACATACAGCGCCTTGCCGCTGCTCACGGCCGTGGCGAGCACGTCCATGGTCTCTTCGAGTGGTGTGGATGGGTCCATGTGGTGGTGGTAGAAGATGTCCACGTAGTCGAGGTTGAGGCGTTTGAGACTTTGGTCGAGTGAGGCGAGCAGGTATTTGCGGCTGCCGAGGTCGCCGTAGGGGCCGGTCCACATTTCGTAGCCGGCTTTGGTGCTGATGATGAGTTCGTCGCGGTGGTGGTGGAAGTATTCGTGCAGGAGTCGTCCGCAGTTTTTTTCGGCCGATCCGGGTTCGGGGCCGTAGTTGTTGGCCAGGTCGAAGTGGGTGATGCCGTTGTCGAATGCGGTGAACACGATGCGGCGCATGGTGTCGTATGGGGTGGTGTCGCCGAAGTTGTGCCAGAAGCCGAGGGATATGGCCGGCAGTTTGAGGCCGCTTTCGCCGGCATGGTTGTAGGTCATGCTGTCGTATCGGTTTGGCGATGGCGTATAGACGGTGGTCGGTTCGAGCATGTTTTCTCCTTTGAATATGCTGCTCATGTCGTATCCGCAATCAACATACACGTCCGTTTGTCGTGCCGCAACATTGCGCAATACAATAAGGCGCATCGCGGTATTCGATGCGGTGGTAGGAGAGTGGCCCATGCGTGTGGAACATGGATTCGGTCCGGTTTGGGATGCCGGATCGCGCGTGTTGGTGTTGGGTTCCGTGCCAAGTCCGAAGTCGCGTGAGATGCGGTTTTATTATGGTCATCCGCGCAATCGTTTCTGGCCGGTCATGGCGGCTGTTTTCCATGATGACGGTTGTCTGCGCGAGTGCCGGGACCCGGACCAGATTGTGGGGTTGCGTAGGGATTTCGCTTTGCGTCACCATATGGCGTTATGGGATGTGATTGAGTCGTGCGACATCGATGGAGCGAGCGATGCCAGTATCCGTAATGCGGTGCCCAATGATCTTTCCCCGATAATCATGCGATCGAAAATCGCCCATGTCTTCACCACTGGCGCGAAAGCCGCGCAACTGTACCGTAAGCTCTGCGTTCCGCTGCTTCGGGCGCATGGATTGGACGGCATGCCGATGACGCAGCTGCCATCCACCAGTCCGGCGAACGCCAAAGCCGACCTGCCCGGACTTGTCGAAGCGTACGGATGCGTCGCACGCTCCGTTTCGCAGGCGTCGTAAGGCGTTTCCGACGGCTGTGGCATTGTCCGAACCCTATTTATACAATCGCGGTTGCGTTGAAATCCGAAGCGTCCTCCACTAATCCGTCTGGAATGGACGTTTCCCGCGAAAACCAGCAAAACGGAAGGCGAAAGATGGCACTGAGCGCCGCAATCATCCTTGCCGCGGGCGAAGGCACCCGCATGCGTTCCAACAAACCGAAGGTGCTGCACACCTTGGCCGGCAAAACGTTCCTGAACCGTGTCATGGACTCCGTGGCGGCCCTTGACCCCGATACGCTCGCCGTGGTGGTCCACTACCAGGCCGAACGCGTCGCCGAAGCCGCACGCTCCTACAACGAGCACGTCACCATCGTCGACCAGGACGACATCCCCGGAACCGGCCGCGCCGTGCAATGCGCGATGGCGCAGCTCACGCAGAAGGACGATCTGGACGGCGCCGTGCTGATCGCCGCATCCGACATGCCGCTGCTCGACACTGACACGCTCGACCAGCTGCTCGCCTTTCACGAGAAAAGCGGCAACGGCGCGACCGTGCTCACCACCATCCTCGACGATCCGACCGGCTACGGCCGCATCATCCGCGACAGCGAAGGCAACGTGCTGCGCATCGTCGAACAAAAGGACGCCAACAGCAGCGAACTCGCCGTACGCGAAGTGAACACCTCCGTATACGTGTTCGACGCCAAACTGCTCGCCGAAGCCATCGCCAACCTCAAATCCAACAACGCGCAGGGCGAATTCTACCTGACCGACGCGCTCGAAGCCGCCAAAGCCAACGGAGCCGTCGGCGCTTTCGCCGCCCCCGACCCGCTAAGCGTGGAAGGCGTCAACGACCGCGTGCAGCTCGCCGCGCTCGCCAAGGCGCACAACAAGCGCGTGTGCGAGCATTGGATGCGCGAAGGCGTCACCATCCTCGACCCGGACACCACGTGGATCGAGGACGACGTGCAGATCGCACGCGACGCGGTGATTCTGCCCGGCTGCTTCCTCCAAGGCCATACGGTGATCGGCGAAGCCGCCGAAGTCGGACCGTACACCACGCTGATCGGCGCCACCATCGACGCCGAAGCGCATGTGGAACGCTCCCGCGTGCAGGAGACGCACATCGGCCGCGCCGCCAACATCGGCCCGTGGACGTATCTGCGTCCGGGCAACGAGCTCGGCGCGGGAAGCAAGGCCGGCGCGTTCGTGGAAATGAAGAAGGCGCACATCGGCAACGGCACGAAGGTGCCGCACCTGAGCTATGTCGGCGACGCCGACCTGGGCGAGCACACCAACATCGGCGGCGGCACCATCACCGCCAACTATGACGGCGTGCACAAGCACCACACCACCATCGGATCGAACGTGCACGTCGGTGCCGGCAACCTGTTCGTGGCCCCTGTCGAAGTCGGCAGCGGCGTCACTACCGGAGCCGGTTCCGTGGTACGCCACGACGTTCCGGACGATTCCATGGTCTATTCCGAAAACACACAACATGTAGTAGAGGGCTGGAAGCCCGAATGGGAGCGCTGAATATGCCGGCAGTACAAGATTCCATCGACGCCATCCGCATCGCCGCCGCCGCGGCCGACCGTATGAAGGCCACCGACCTTGTTGCCTTCGACGTCACCGAACCATTGGCCATTACCGACGCGATGCTCGTCGCCACCGCTTCGAACGAACGTCAGGTGTTGGCGGTTGCCGAAGAGATCGAAAAGGACCTGTATCTCAAAAGCGGCAAGCGTCAACCGCGTTCCCGCGAAGGCTTGACCGAAGGCCAGTGGGTGCTGCTCGACTATGGTGATTTCGTGATCCACGTCATGCATCAGGAGTCCCGCGACTTCTATCGCCTCGAACGCTTGTGGAAGGATTGCCCGAGCATCGACCTGCAGCTCGAACATCCGGAGACTTCCGACGAAGAGACCGCGGAAACCGCGGAATAACACGTATGAACATGCCTTCCCGTATAGATGCGGAAGGCATGTTTTCATATCAAGCGAAGCAGTTTTCGCAAACATTCCATAATCGAGAAAGCAACGGAGAGCAGCAGCATGCCTCGAAACGTCGAACTTGAGCATAACAGCGCAGTACCGGAACACGTGCACGCCATCACGCTGGTGCGTCACGGACGTACCGCCTACAATGCGCAGCATCGTCTGCAAGGCCAGATCGACATTCCCCTCGACGAAGTCGGACAATGGCAGGTTCGCCAGACGGCCGACGCATTGCGTGAACTGTATGTTGATCGTCGTCCCGATATTCCGAACCGGCTGGTCATCTGTTCCGATCTGGGGCGTGCCGCAGCCACCGCGCATGCGTTCGCCGACCCGCTGGGCTTGGAAGTGCATCCCGACATCCGCGTGCGTGAACGCAGCTTCGGCGATTGGGAAGGCATTCCGGTTGAGGAACTCGCGCAACGGTACCCGGAAGACTATCGTTCCTGGGCTGAATTCCGTGGCGGCGAACTCAAATACGGTGCCGAACCCAAGGAGGAAGTCGGACGTCGTGGCGTCGAAGCGTTGAACGATTGGGCGTTCCGTGCCGGATCCGACACGGACTTGTACGTGTTCTCGCATGGTGCATGGATTTCCCAAACGTTGCAGACGCTGCTGGGAATGGCGGATGCGCATGGCGATTTCGCCGACATTTTGTCGATGCGCAACGCTCACTGGGTGCGGCTCATTCCATTGGAGATCGGTTCCACATTGCGTTGGCGTTTGATGGACTACAATCACGGTCCCGCTATCGCCGATTCCGAGGAATGGGAGCATCCCAGCCTGTAGCCAGCCTGTAGCCGGCCGATACATGATGTCGGACGCTGGTCTGTCTACCGCTTTTTCAAGCTTTTCACAGAATCGCCAGTACTTTCATAGCGAAATTAGCTATCGTCATGGCTTGTGAAAAATCTTTTTTGAAGGGAATCTCTTTTTCGTCGATTTGCGCGGGTGCGCTGGCGGCGGTCACGTCATTCCTACTTTCCGCGAAAATCGGTATCGCGGGATCGGTGATTGGTGTGGCCGCGGGTTCGGTTGTTTCCGCGGTTGCCACGCAGGTCTACAAGAACGTTTTGAAGGCATCAGGGGAGAAGATCCAACAGGCCGTGCCGTTCCCGTCGAGTAGCGAGACGGTTTCGAATGAGCGAGCTGCGGATGAAACGCAGGTGCTTGGCTCTTCCGAACAGGATGATGAGACGAGGATTATTGGATCGTCTCCTGTTGCGTCGGATGTCACGATGGTATTGTCTGCCGATACGGCTGCGGTAGCGCAGTCCGGTTTACCGCGCGTCATTTCCTCCGGACAGGAATATGCGGATGCGACTCGTGCGCTCGGCGATATTGCCGGGGCAGGGGAGACTTCCGTTTTCCCGAACGGACAGCGTGGCGTCAGCGATGTTGGCGTAGTTACCGGTAAGACCGGAACACTCGGAAGCGCGCATGATGCCCGAGTACAGCATGCTGGGCAGCGTTCCTCGAATTGGTTGCATAGCAAGTACGCTCCGGCGATCATCGCATTCGTCAGTGCTTTGGTTGGTGTGGGAGTGAGCGCGGGATTGATTCTTGCTTTCACCGGCGGTCAGGGGACGGACACCGTGGTGCGTGACGTGGTGCATGAGAAGGTTGTGCCTTCGCATGGAAATACCGATGACTATCAGACTGGCGGCGGGCAGACCCCCGTGCAAAAGCCTAAGTCCGATTCCACGGATTCGAACGACGAAACCACCACGGACGGCAGCGACAAAACCACCAACGGATCCACCGACTCGTCCACTTCCAACGGCACATCGAGCAATACCAATGGATCCACGTCCGGAAACAGCGGGTCGTCATCCGATAATTCCAGCAATGGTTCCAGCCAGAACGGAACGGATTCGTCCAACGGCACTGGCTCAAACGGAGGCACGTCCGGCACCACTGGTGATGGCTCATCATCCGGATCCGGAAACAGCGGAACCGATGGTTCGACTGGCACTGGCACGTCGGGATCCACCGACGGTACTACCGGCTCGACGGGAGATGCAAGTAGTAACTAATGTCGCTGGTGGCGCACTTCCCATGTCGCCCGCATAAGGTTCACATAAGGTGATTGCGTAGTGCGGTTTTACTCATGCCAATTCCTCAGTGCGGGCGACACGCCGAAATTTGCGTGACTTATGTCTGCGATGTATATTATACAGAGTTTGCAGGGCAGACTTTGGGGCTATGGCGCAGCTGGTAGCGCATCTCCATGGCATGGAGAGGGTCAGGGGTTCGAATCCCCTTAGCTCCACGATTATCGAGGGCCACTCCGTAAGGGGTGGTCTTTTTTGTTGAAACGACGCTGTTTCGCGGACGTGCTTGCCGAACCTCAAAAACGGTTCAAGGTGATAGAAACCGGTTATAAGGTGGTAAAGAAACAGGACTTCCACGACGACGCGGAGAACCTTCGGCAGGATCGTATACAAGCCGAACAGACGGACGCATGAACGACCCGTGTCGGCAGGGGTGTCGGCGACGGACGGTAGAGCCGACATGGGCTTATTGTTAATTTTCATTCATAGATGCTTTGTCTTGTCTTATGAGTGCTTCTAATTTATAATTCTCATAAAATATAAATGACTTTTTGAAAGCAGTGACCGTTATGAGCATGGAATACAGGACTTTGGCGCGGCTGTTCCACGCCGACAGGAGCATGGACTCCTACGCCAACCACGACCGGCTCGCCAGACAACGCCTCGAAGCGGACTCCACATTCACAACCGGAATCGGCACACCCTTGGGCGAACTGTTCATCGCCACGCCGCGCTGCGTGTGCATGCTCACACAGAAGGTGCTCCTCGCCGAACGCCAGGTATCGGCCATGTGGCGGAGCATCCCAGGAGTCATGCGGTGGAACTATATCTACCACGCCATATCCGAGGAATTGCTCGCCACCAACGAGATGGACGGGGGTCAGGTCGACGCGGAAGGAGACGGAAGCCGCCGTGGCCGCAGCCCGGCAGGCCAGGACCGAGGGCGACATGGAGAAGGCCAGGTTCGGCGAGTTCGCGAAACTGTATCTCAACCTCACCAATCGCGACGTTGAACTGCCCAAGACTCTCGAGGACATCAGGGACATCTACGACAAGATAGCCCTCGACGAGATCGACGACAAGAACAGGCCCGACGGGGAGCTGTTCAGGAAAGGCGATGTCGAGGTCCAAGGACCGCACGGCACCGTCATCCACAGCGGCGTCAGCAGCGAGGCGCGGATATCAGCGCTGCTCGCACAGATGATGGACCTCGCCCGGTCGGATACCATACCGTTCCTGCAGCGGGCGATAGCCAGCCACTTCCTGTTCGAATACATCCACCCGTTCTACGACGGCAACGGCAGGACAGGCAGGTATCTGCTCGCGCTCTACCTCAGCAACGATCTCACTCTGCCCACCGTGCTGTCCCTCTCCAGGACGATCGCGGAGAACAAGAACGAATACTACAAGGCGTTCACTGAGGCCGAGGACAAACTCAACAGCGGGGAACTCACGTTCTTCGTATACACCATCCTCGGACTCATCGAACGGGCGCAGGAATCCCTGATCGAGGAGCTCGGCGTCAAAATCGACCAGCTCGACAAGGCGACCGTCCTGCGTGACGAGCTACGGAGGGAACATGCACTGTCCACGAACGCGACCCTGCTTCTCTACGCAGTCATGCAGGAGGAGCTGTTCGACACCACCAAGTCCATGACGCTCGAAGATGCAGGCGGCGACCTCATGCTGACGAAACAGACGATCCGCAAATACGTGGATGAGCTGGCGGGCGCGAGCCTCATCGAGTTCACAGGAAGACGCCCTCTCAGATTCAGGGCCTCCGGGGCGTTGCGTACGCGCATACAAGCAAAGCGAGAATGGGGGATGGAATAAAATGCCTTTGTGCTTTCTCTGGCAGATACTGTCTGACATATCTAAGCCAGCAAACAAGAATTGCCACATCGCAAAAAGCCCAGGCTAAATCGGAAATGTCTGAATCTGCATAAATTCTTTTGAGGGAAAAACCCATCAATGGAATAAAGGAATTCACACACAATATCTAAACCAAGTGCGGATATCGGCATGCTGCAGGCTTTGTCTTTGAACCCATTGCGAATCAACTCGACGTGCATATCGTCCAGCAGATACCGCTGATGCCAACCCAAAATCAATCCTTTCTTTTCCATGATTGATTGGATAGCGGATGATCGTGGTCTGACGCCTCAGCAAAGTGCGAAACAGGTGTTATCTCTCCTAAATTCGGTTTCAGATGGAGCGCGTATGTGATGTTATTCACGTTGGGCGAACATGCGTTGTGGGGTTTCTTGTCGTAGTCTGAAAGTATGCCCGCATTCCATGGGCATATAGACGAAAGGACGGCATCATGGTAGATCTCACCGATGAGATGAAGGGATTCCTCAACAGCAACCTCGCATGGGTGGCCACCATCAGCAAAGAAGGCCAGGTCGATCTCGGTCCGAAGATGAGCATGTTCATCATCGACAACAACCATATCGGCTACCACGAGCGCACCGCGGGCCAGACATACCGTAACCTGCTTGACGGCAGTGATCTGGTCGTCGCGGTCGCCAACCTCGAACAGAAGAAGGGATACCGTTTCCGCGGCAACGTCGTGCTGCATTCCGATGACGCCATCTATGACGAACAGGTCAAAGTCGCCGAAGAACGCGGCACGAAAAAGCCGATGACCATTCCGGTTTTGGAGATCACGGAAATTCAGGATCTCACTCCGGGCGCTACGGCAGGCAAAACCATCGTCAAGGACTGATCGGTTCCATACTGAACCAGTCGAAACGACAATATCGGAGAACCGCAGACGGGACTGTATGTCCGGTCTGCGGTTCGCTGTTATCGGAACGGAAGATCGCGAATCTGCAGCATATCGTTCGCGGCGGTTCGACCATGGATTCCTATACGGCAGTTGCATGCATGGGTTGTGGATAAGTGTGGATAAGTGTTCGCTCATCCACTTATCCACAGATTTTCTTAAAGAGGTGGCGGGCGAATATTGGTTTCTGCCATGCTGGTCTGCACGCATAAGCGAAGACGCCTATGCGACAACCAACAACCAAAGAAGGTGAACCATGACACAACACACCATACGCCGCCGATGGACCTCCATGCTTGCGCTGGGCATGATCGCGGCTCTTGCCATGCCGGGCACGGCCCAAGCCACGCCGCAACTCGGCGATTTAGGCGTCAAGCAGTCCATGAGCGTGAAGGCAAGCAACGGGGAAAGCCTCGAAGGCAAGGACCTCCGCGCCATCCAGCTTGCCACATATACCGCCGCAAGCGTGGACGGCAACACGATCGTCGGCTACGATCTGACCACGAACACGGCATTGGCATCCGACATCACCGCGGCAGCCAAAGCGGCCGGAGCCACCGATACGAACCTTACCGTCAACGGCAAAAACGATCCGATGGTGTGGGTGGTGAAGAACCTGACCGACTCGCGCAGCGATCCATGGAGCGGAAAGCTACGCAACTTCTGCAACAGCCTCGCCAAACAAACCAACTTCGCCAAGCAGGATGGAACGGCGGTTTCCACACTCAGCCAAGACAAAGCCACCATGTCGACCGGCAACGTACTCGTACCGGGAATCTACGCCATCGTGGACCGTACACCGGCGACAACCACACTAAGCAGCGGCACCGCCATCAAAACAACCGCGTCCATCATGATGATGAACGGCACCGCGGTCAACGGCGTCAACCAACTACGTACGGCCGGCGGCACGACCCTGACCCTCGGGCAAGTGATCTACAAGGTATCCAACGTGGAATCGCCAGACAAAAAAGTCAACGTCGGCAGTGCCTGGAAAGACAGCGCATCCGAAGCGATAGGCAAGGACCTGACCTACCGTGTGACGCAGAAAATCCCCAACTGGACAGGCTACGAGCACTACTATCTTGCGTTGAACGATACGCTTGGCGCGGGTCTCGACTATGGTTCGCTCACCTCGATCACCGTCGGCGGCAAAGCATTGGCGAGCACGTTCTACAAGGAAAACGTCAACGGCAAAACCATCAGCTGGCTGTTCGGCGTCAACGGAGACATTCTCGCCTCGGACGCATCAAAGGCGGCCCTGCCGGTCGGCGCGACGATCACAGTCACCTACAAGGCCAGACTCAACGGCAATGCGGTCATCGGAAGCCCCTGCAACGTCAACTCCATCGACTTGGAATACTCCCACAATCCCAACGCATGGCAGGACCACAACAACCAGCCCGGCAACGAGGTTAAAGTCTGCACCGGTGAAATCGCATTACGCAAGGTCGACGCCAAAAGCCAAAAGCTCACCGGCGCGAAATTCGCCATCGCCCAAGGCGCCAGTGACAAAACGCCTTTGAAACTCGTGGCCCTCGGCAACGGCACCTACCGCCTCGCCACCAGCGGCGATACCACCACAACCACCACATTCGAAGCCGGCGAAACCAAAATTCAAGGACTCAAAGGCGAATACACCATCACCGAAACACAAGCGCCCCAGGACTACTCGTCGCTCATGCTGCCCAGCGCAGTCGTCACCGTCAACGTTGACGACACCAACATGACGTGGAGCCTCGACGTCAAATCCGACCCCAACAACCTCATCCAAAAAAGGCGACAGCCACACCGTGGTCGTCACCAACATCCGTACCATCACCGAAATACCGTTGACTGGTGCGGCAGGCCTCACCATGCTCTTCAGCATCGCGGCACTCCTCTTCATAGGAGGCATCGTCATGCTGCGCATGTGCCGATCAAGCAACGACTAGCCAACATCCGACAATAGGCAACACATGGCGATTCCCCCGCATAGCAAACCACGGCACCAAAAAAGCGCCCAACAAACGCAGCATCATCCGATGGTGCGTGGGAACCGCCATGCTCACCGCAACGGCACTCATCATCAGCATACCCCTGATCATGCGCGCCGAAGACAACATCCAACAAGCAGCCAACGTCAAAGCGTACGCAGCCACCATCACCAACACCGCAAACAAGGCAATCCAAGAAAGCAAACGGCAGGCGAAACTCTACAACGCGCGCCTCGCAAACCAAACCAGCAACCAAACAGACGGCGAACCCGCAACGCAAAATCCCGACGAATACAATCGGCAACTCGTCATCCCACCCAGCGACGTCATGGCAACCATCAACTACCCGAAACTCGGCATCAGCCTACCCATACGCCACGGAACAAGCGAACAGACGCTCGCCATCGGCGCAGGGCATTGGGAAGGCACATCCCTGCCAATCGGGGGAGCGGGAACCCATACCGTCATCACCGCACACCGGGGCCTCGCTGACAAACTCATGTTCACCAAACTCGACCAAGCCCGAGAAGGTGACGAATTCACCATCACCACCCTCGGCGAAACCCTCACCTATCAAGTGCAAACAATCCGCACCATCACCCCGACGATTTCACCTGGATAAACAAACACGACGCCAGCGCCGATCAGGCCACCCTTATGACCTGCACCCCATACGGCATCAACACCCACCGGCTTCTCATCACAGGAACGCGCGTCCCCAACCACGACGAATGCCCGCCAGAAACAGGATGCCTCACCGACGGAACCCTCTCCACCACGGCATTCGCGCTCACAGCCATCTGGGCGACCCTCACCACACTCGCACGGCATAGCTACAATGAAATGCATGATCGACGAAGTACTCTTCCTGCGCCACGGACGCACCGCATACAATCTCGCAAGACGACTGCAAGGCCAAATCGACATTCCCCTCGACATCGTCGGCAGGTGGCAGGCCGACCAAAGCGCTATGAACTCGCCAAAACATACTATTGGGCGAAAGTCGCGCACATCGCCGACCATAATGATGAACTCGCCCAACCCGCGTACGAGGGCGCGTATCTCGCCGATCTTAACGAAATCAACGATGCACCGGCCGCGAGCCGACGCATGGTCGTCGTATCATCCGACCTTTTCCGCGCCCAACAGACCGCTCACGCCATCGCCGACCTTCTCGGACTTGACGTAGCCCTCGACCCACGCCTGCGTGAACGCAGCTTCGGCGAATGGGAAGGCATGACCCGCGAGGAAATCCTCGAACAGTACGCCGACGACTACCATTCATGGCGTGCCCACACCGGAGGCGAAACCAAGCATGGCGTCGAAAGCCGCAGGCATACCGGCCAGCGTGGCTCCCAAGCCATACGAAGCATCATCGCCGAACATGCCGATGATCCGACGGCCACCACGCTGCTCGCAGTCGGCCATGGATCGTGGATCGTGGCCACCGTCGCCGTGCTGCTCGACATGGATCCGGACGACCTCAACAATCTCGGAGCCATGCGCAACGCCTTCTGGACGAGCATGAGTGTCAACACAGGCGGTTCCAACGGTCCTGCGGATCCCGACACATGGCAGTGGAAGCTCGACGCCTTCAACCAAGGTCCCGCCATCGCCGCGCTTACTGATTGGGAGAATGGGCCGAAGGAATTGCGAGGCCCCAACATGCCATTGTGGAAGCCCATCGTGCAGTGATCCGCAGTAACCGCAACGATCTGCAGTGACTGTCGCCTGCCGCGGACGCATGCGTCGAACATGAATTCTCGATGAAATCTCAGGCACGCGGCCGGCCAACTCTCAAGGTGGGACTATCCTAAATAAGGTTGTTTGCCCGAATGTTCCAGATCGATCGCAAGAGACCGATCGCCGGATATGTTGGATTCGGGCTGCCGTACAGCGATAGAACGTCGGAAAGCGCGAAAGGCGGGTGAGAGACATGTTGAGAATGTTCAGAACGATTAACGGCCAGGTGGAGCAGATCCAAAAACCCGAAAACGGATCTTGGTTATGCCTTTCGGATCCGACGGATGTGGAACTCGCAACGTTTCATGGAAACCGGCGTTGATCTCGCCGACCTGCGCGCCCCGCTTGATGACGAAGAACGCTCCCGCGTGGACGTGGAAGACGATTACACGATGATCATCGTCGACATTCCAACCGTCGAAGAGCGCGGCGGGCGAGACTGGTACGAGACCATCCCGTTGTCGATCATCATCACCCAGTCCGCCATCATCACCGTCTGCATGCAGGACACTCCGGTGTTGCACCCGTTCATGGAAGGTACGATCCGCGGTTTCAACACGTATATGAAAACGCGTTTCATCCTGCAGATCCTGTACCGCAACGCCACCATGTATCTGCGGTATCTGCGTATCATCGACCGCGAAAGCGACAAGCTCGAACTCAAACTGCGCCATTCCATGCAGAATCGTGAGATTCTCATGCTGCTCGAACTGAGCAAAACGTTGGTCTACTTCACCACGTCGCTCAAATCGAACGAAATCGTGATGGAAAAGCTGACCACGCTGCCGCGCATCAAGCAGTATCCCGGAAGACGAGGATCTGCTCGACGACGTCATCACCGAAAACAAGCAGGCAATCGAGATGGCCAACATCTACAGCGGCGTTCTTGCCAACATGACCGACGCGTTCGCGTCGATCGTGTCGAACAATCTGAACAACGTGATGCGCATCTTCACGATCATCTCCATCACGCTGTCGATTCCGACATTGATCTTCTCAATGTACGGCATGAACTTCCAGGAGGGCATGCTAGGCATGCCGTTGACGGACAAGCCGTGGGGCTTCGCCGTGATCATCGGAATCTCGCTGGTCGTTTCGGCCATTGTCACCTGGTTCCTGACGCGTTCGCGCATGTTCAAGTAGAATCGCGTAGAATCGCGCGTATGCTACGTCTGTCACGTCTGTCACGAAATATCGCGGCGCTGGTATGCGCCGCTTCGACCGTATTGGGCACGAGCGCGTGCGGCACTTCCATTTCCGTAGTGACCAATGGTCTCGCGCAGGGGCCGACCATTGCGATTGGCGTGGCCGCGGACCAGCCTGGTTTCGGGTTTTCTGCATGGGGGAGAGTATTCGGGTTTCGATATTTCCGTGGCGCAATATGTGGCGAACACGCTGGGATTCGCGGAAAAAACAGATCGTGTTCAAACAGGTGCTGCCGTCGACGCGCGTTTCGTCACTTGAAGACGGCACCGTGGACATGGTGGTCGATGCTTTCGCCGCTGATGACGTTCAGGATGGTGAGGTTGAGCTTGCAGGACCGTATCTGACTGTGCATGCGGCATTGTTGGTACGTTCCGACAGTGCGGGAACCATCACCGGAACCGATGATCTTGCCGGAAGGACGGTATGCGTGGCCAAAGGAGGAATACCCTCCTACAGCGTGCGAAATCTTGCGGAAGATGTGACCGTGAGCGAACGCGACACGTATCCGCAATGCGAAACGGCATTGATGATCGGGCAGGCGGACGCCATCGCGGCAGATGACGCCATAGCGGCGGGCCTCGCATCCAACAGGGGCAGGCGGATATCTCAAGGTCGTAGGCGAAACGTTCGGCGAACGTTCGTACGCGATCGCGGTCAAATCCGGCCAATCCACGCTGGCCAAACAGATCGACGCCGCATTGCAGTCCATGATGGACGACGGCTCGTGGAAGCAGGCCATAGACAAGATGAAACAGTCGATCGGCTACGTTCCCGACATGTCGCTCAACCCTCCCGCGATAACGCTCTCGGCAGCGTCGGAAGGCTGACGGCCCCCGCCTTGCGTGACGCTTTGCAAAACGCTTCTTGCATAATGATTGACGCCTTGCGAAGTGTCCAGTTGCGCGGCTAATTTCATGCATTATGAGTGACACTGAGAAAAGCGCGCAGACGCAGTCGAACGAACCAGCCGAACCGTCGTTCCGTTACAACGCGGATTTGGCTCAGGGCATTGAGGAAAAATGGCAGAAGATTTGGGATGACGAAGGCACCTTCTGGGCCGCCAACGTCAATGGCGATCTGAAGGACGGCAAGGGTCGCAACGCCGAAGGACGCCCGTCGTACTTCGCCATGGATATGTTCCCGTACCCGTCGGGCAAGGGCCTGCATGTGGGCCATCCGCTCGGCTACCTCGCCACCGATGTGGTCAGCCGCTACCACCGCATGAAGGGCGAGAACGTGCTGCACGCCATGGGCTACGACGCCTTCGGTCTGCCGGCTGAGCAATATGCAGTCCAGACCGGCCAGCATCCGCGCATCACCACCGAACAGAACATCGCCAACATGCGCCGCCAGCTGCACCGCATGGGCCTGAGCTTCGACAACCGCCGCTCCTTCGCCACCATTGACCCGGGCTATGTGCGTTGGACCCAGTGGATCTTCTCCCGCATCTACGATTCCTGGTACGACGAGGACGCCACCAACCCGTCCGGCTCCAAGGGCTCCGCACGCCCGATCAGCACGCTGGTGGAGCAGTTCGAATCCGGCGAGCGTGAGATTCCGGGATTCGCAGGCAAGCAGTGGAATGATCTGACCGAAGCCGAGCAGGCCGACGTGCTCAACGACTTCCGCCTGGCATACATCTCCAAGTCTCCGGTGAACTGGTGCCCGGGCCTGGGCACGGTGCTCGCCAACGAGGAGGTCACCGCCGAAGGCAAGTCCGAACGCGGTAACTTCCCGGTGTTCCAGCGTGAGCTGCGCCAGTGGTCCATGCGCATCACCGCATACGGCCACCGTCTGATCGAAGATCTTGACGGCATCGACTGGCCGGAAAAGGTCAAGCTCATGCAGCGCAACTGGATCGGCGAATCCCACGGCGCTTCCGTGCATTTCGACGTCGAAACCCCCGAACGGCGTCAAGGACATGGAGATCTACACCACCCGTCCCGACACGCTGTTCGGCACCACGTTCGCCGTGGTCTCCCCGGAGCATCATCTGCTCGAGGATGTTCCCGCCGAATGGCCGTCCGAGACTCCGGAAGACTGGAAGGGCGGCTACGCCACTCCGGTCGAGGCTGTGAAGGCCTACCGTATGGCCGCGGAATCCAAGACCGCCAAGGACCGCGTGGACGAGGCGGGCGAGAAGACCGGCCTGTTCACCGGCCTGTACGCCATCAACCCGATCACCGGAGCCAAGCTGCCGCTGTTCACCGCAGACTATGTGCTTATGGATTACGGCACCGGCGCCATCATGGCCGTGCCGGGTGGCGACCAGCGTGATTACGATTTCGCGGTCAAGTTCGGTCTGCCGGTCACCTACACCGTGCAGCCGCTGCCGGAATCCGGCGACGATCTGGCCAACTATGAGGGCAAGGCTCCGTTCGTCTCCCACGACGGCATCGTCATCAACTCCGCTGTGGACGCCACCCGTGCCAAGGGCGACGCGTTGAGCCTCAATGGACTGCGCGTGGACGAAGCCATCGACAAGGTGAACGCATGGCTGGAAGAAGCTGGTGTCGGCAAGGGCACGGTCAGCTACCGTCTGCGCGACTGGCTGTTCAGCCGCCAGCGTTACTGGGGCGAGCCGTTCCCGATCGTCTACGGCGAAGATGGCACCCCGCATCTGTTGCCGGACGACCAGCTGCCGATCAACCTGCCGGACGTGCCGGACTACAGCCCGAAGACTTTCGATCCGGAAGACGCCGAATCCAATCCTGAAGCGCCGCTGAGCCGCAACGAGGATTGGGTGAAGGTCGAACTCGACTTGGGCGACGGCAAGAAGACCTACTACCGCGACACCAACACCATGCCGAACTGGGCCGGATCCTGCTGGTACTACATGCGCTACCTCGACCCGACCGACACCGAACACATGGTGGAGAAGAGCGAGTTCGACTACTGGATGGGCCCGAACCACAACGAGACCACTGGCAAGTCCGGCGGCGTGGACCTGTACCATCGG
>ENA-OQHD01000062-OQHD01000062.1-human-gut-metagenome-genome-assembly--contig:-NODE-62-length-46255-cov-20.426661_pt1 | contig 46255 bp, 38 predicted proteins | sample MGYA00242560_ERZ504711 | MGnify/ENA primary metagenome ERZ504711 (study PRJEB26092, sample SAMD00036198) | human gut metagenome | host: Homo sapiens | study: EMG produced TPA metagenomics assembly of...
TCGACCTCGTACACCTGGTGCGTCACCACGGCGCCGTCCGATCGGTAAAACGTTGCATTGTCGCCCACGGCAATATCCGTTGGCTCAACCTGGCGGACAAACACCATGGAGCCAACGGAAGCTCGGGTTCCATAGAGCCCGAAAGCACAGCAAAGGGCATGTATCCAAATGCGCGAGGCACAAAAGAAACAACGGCAAGGGCTATGACAAGCGCGAACGCCAAGCTACTCAAAGCGTAATAAATCGTTTGAGTCTACGCGCCGTCAAAGTGATAATTCATCCCCTTGAGGACCTATTCGACCCATCCAAAGGTCAGCAAGTTTCAAACAGGGAACCGCAAAGGCGCTTGCAAAAGTGAGTCCGGAAATAAGCCAAATTTGGAATCGTTTTCGTAAACTTAAAAAACTTAGCGATGTGTTACACTAATTTTTCAATGATTTTGTCGCCAAAATGCTACCAATTTTGGCGTAAGTGGTCATCTCTACCGAAAAATTGGCCTGCTTTATCCAATACTTACGACTAAACCCCCTACGCAACTTCCCATAGAAGGTTCGAATTTTTTGCGAAACTGAAAATAATGGTAACCCCCCCACATTAAAACAAACTACTGGAAGTGTCATTTATTTCCGACCCCTCCCTTTGCCGGAGTTTTATGACAGCCCCATGTAGTTCGCAGCCCATAATCCTCTGAGAACCGTGTCCCAGAATTCACGTCCGGAGTGGGATGCGGCTTCCGCTTGTGGCCCCGTTGGGAAACCACATCCCACTCCGATCACTAATTCCGGGTCGCACTTTCCGCCAAGGCCCTCAACCGGAAACGGCATCCCATTTCTCGGCCGAAAACTAGGATGCGGTTTCCACAGAGCCCCTCAACGGGAAACCGCATCCCATTCCAAAGGCAAATTCCGGGACGCAGCTTCCGCAACCCCACCCATCCGGAAATCCCATCCCACTCCGCACACATCCGGGCATAGAACAATCAGCTTATTAGGCCTTCCATCAATAAAGGGGCGCCCTCGTGTCATGAAAAAAGCCCCGAGAATCTCGAGGCTTTCACGTTTGTACGATTGAACGCGCGGCACCGCAAGCGGCGAAGTTATTCGCCCAGAACGGCCTTTTTTGCGGCTGCAGCCACGTTATCCATATCTTCCTTGGTGGGATGGTCCTTCGCGGCAACCCAGTTGTCGAGCAGCATCTTAAATCGGGCGTTGTCGGGATCTTGCTCGAGCATTGCCTCGTAGCGCTGCTTAACCGCGGGGCCCATCTTGCCCTGGCACATCGCCCAGCCCGCAAGCTCGGCATCCTCGGCCAAATTGGACGATACGCGATCGATAATCTGCTGGTAATAGCTCTGGTCGGCCCCAAAGCCGCAGGTGCCAAACAGGAACACGCGCTTGCCGTGCAAGGCAGAGAGCAACGCCGCGACCGAAGGCGTGCACGCGCCCTTGTCGCACCAAAAACCGACGAGCACCGTGTCGGCCGCGCAGGCGCCCTGCGCCTCGAGCGCAACCTGATCTGCATCCGCATCGTCGCTCAACGCCGCGGCATGGACAAACTCAACGCCCGCAGCCTGCAGAGCGCGCTTGATCGCGCCCGAAACCATCCTGGTATTACCGCTCTTGCTGTTAACCACCAAAGCGCACGTCATAGTCACGTTGCCTCGTTTCCCCCAAAACTAAAGCCACTAATGCAATTTATTAAAAGCATATCTTAGTACTATCGACGCAGATGTAAACCATCTGCCGCTAATCGGCAGCCCCTACTGGGCCCTACTGGGCAAACTGGCTACGATAAAGCTCGGCATAGAAGCCGTCTGCCGCCAGCAGCTCGTCGTGCGTGCCGCGCTCGATAATTTCGCCATCGCGCATGACCAAAATGCAATCGGCGTTGCGGATCGTCGACAGGCGGTGCGCCACGACAAAGCTCGTGCGGCCAGCCATGAGCTCGTCGAATGCCGCCTGCACCTGCAGCTCGGTACGCGTATCGATGCTCGACGTTGCCTCGTCCAGCAGCAAAATCGCCGGATCGGTGAGCATGACGCGCGCGATGCACAGCAGCTGTTTTTGACCTTGGCTAAACGTGCCGCCGTCCTCGCCGATCACCGTATCGTAGCCGCCTGGCAGCTGCACGATAAACTTGTGCGCGTGCGCGCGCTTGGCGGCCTCGACAATCTGCTCGCGCGTGACATCGGGGCAACCGTAGGCAATGTTTTCGGCCACCGTGCCCTCGAACAGCCAGGTGTCCTGCAGCACCATGCCAAAGGCGCGGCGCAGGCTCGCGCGCGTATAGTCACGCGAGGAGCGACCATCGACCGCGATGCGCCCAGCATCGATATCGTAAAAGCGCAGCAGCAGATTGATGAGCGTTGTCTTGCCACAGCCCGTGGGACCGACGAGGGCAAAGCGCGTACCGGGTTTGGCCTCGATGCAGATATCCTGCAGCAGCTTGCGGTCGGGCACATAGCTAAAGTCCACGTGTTCAAAGGTCACCTCGCCCTGCGGGGCGGCAAGTTCAACGGCATCCGCCGCATCAGGCTCCTGCTCGCGCGCATCGAGCAGTGCAAACATGCGGCGCGCCGAGGCGTACGCAGTCTGGATCTGCGTAATAACGTTGGTGACCTCGTTGAACGGCTTAGTGTACTGGTTGGCGTAGGACAGGAAGATCTGCACGCCGCCCACCGTGAGCGCCGCCGGCACGCCCGTGATCACGCCCACGCAGCCGATCACGGCGACCACAGCGTAGATGATGTTGTTGATAAAGCGCGTACCGGGGTTGGAAAGCGAACCCATAAACTGCGCGCGCTCACCTGCCGTATACAGCTCGGCGTTGAGGGCATCGAAGCGCTGCTGAGCGCTCGGGCCGTAGGCAAACGCGTCCACGAGCTTTTGCTCGCCCACATACTCCTCGATATGGCCGCCGAGCCGGCCTTGAATGCGTTGCTGGGCCGCAAAGCTCTTGTTGGAGAGCTTTGCGATGGCGCCGGCCGCAAAGATGGAAAGCGGCGTGACGAGCACCACCACGAGCGTCATGGTCAGGTTGATGGAGAGCATAAACGCGAGCGTGCCCACAATGGTGATAACGCCGGTAAAGAGCTGCGTCAAGCCCTGCAGCAGACCATCGCCCACCTGGTCGACGTCGTTGACTACGCGGCTCATAAGGTCACCATGGGCATGGCTGTCGATAAAGCTGAGCGGCATGCGGCTGAGCTTGTCGCTCGCCTCCACACGCATGTCGCGCACTGTCTCGTAGGACAGGCGGTTGACGCAGTAGCCCTGCAGCCACTGGAAGGCCGCCGCGCCCACCACGACAATCGCAAGCTTGGTGACGAGCGGCAGCAGCGCGTCAAAGTCCACCTGCCCGGCGGCAACGATGAGGTCGATGCCCTCGCCGATGAGGATGGGCGTATAGAGTTGTAAGATCACCGAGATGGCAGCGCTCACAAACGACGCCGTAAACGAAATGCGATGCGGGCGGACGTAGCCCAGCAGGCGGCGAGTTACCGCGCCCACGGGGTAGCGCTCGGGGTCGCCGGGCTGACGCGGGCCGTCACCCAAGTCGTTGAGGTTATCGTTGCCGGACACGTTGGCCGTCATCGTGGCGACCGAACCGGAAGAAGTATACGGATTCATTTAGCAGCCCTCCTTTGCGCAAGTGGATGCCGGGGCAGCCGGGGCGGACGCGGGCGACGCGCTCCCCTGCTGGCCCTCGAGCTCTTCGCGGCGAAGCTGCGACTGGCAAATCTCGCGGTATAGTTGGCAGGTCGTATACAGCTCATCGTGCGTGCCCAGGCCCGCGACCGAGCCGTGATCGAGCACGCAGATCATGTCGGCATCGCGCACGGTCGAGACGCGCTGGCTCACAATCACCGTGGTCAGCGGCAGCCCACCCTCGGCGGCACCGCGCATGCTTCGTTCGCGAATGGCATAGCGAAGCGCCGCATCGGTCTTAAAGTCGAGCGCCGAGGCGGAGTCATCCATAATCAGGATCTGCGGCGAGCCCACCAGAGCGCGCGCAATGGTCAGGCGCTGGCGTTGGCCACCGCTGAAGTTCTTACCGCCCGCCTCGACCGGAGCATCTAAGCCCTGCTGCTTGTTACGCACGAACTCGCTGGCCTGCGCCATATCGAGCGCCGCCCAGAGCTCCTCGTCGGTCGCCGACTCGTCACGCCAGGTCAGGTTGCTGCGGATCGTGCCGCTCACGAGCGACGCGCGCTGCGGAACAGTCGCGACAACATGGCGCAGCTGATCGAGCGGCCAGGCGCGCACGTCGGCGCCCATCACGCTCACGCCGCCGGTGCCCGCATCGTACAGGCGCGGGATGAGCGAGACGAGCGTGGACTTACCACTGCCCGTACCGCCAATAATGCCGAGCGTCTTGCCCAGCGGGAGTTCCAGCGTCACATCGTTGACAGCATTGGCCGCGCCGGCGCCAAAGGAGAAGCTCGCATGGCTCAAGCTCAGCGCAGGAACTGGAGCGACATTGCCCGGCTCGGGCAGCGCGACCGGCTCGTTGTCCTCGTCGGTGATACTCGGCTCGCAATTGCGCACCTCGTTGATGCGCGACGCGCTGGCGCTCGCCTTGGTAAAGACCACGACCAAGTTGGCAACATACACGATAGAGGTGAGGGTCTGCGTCATGTAGTTGACGAACGCCATGACCTGGCCCTGCGTAAGCTCACCCATGTTGACCTGGATGCCGCCCACCCACAGGATGGCGCACACGCCCAGGTTCATCACCAAAAACGTGACGGGGTTGAGAATCGACGAGAGCTTGCCCACCGCGATTGCGACACCTGCCTGGTCGTCGGCGGCTTGGGCAAAGCGCTCGCGCTCGTGGCCCTCGCGCACAAAGGCGCGAACCACGCGGGCGCCCGAAAGGCCCTCGCGGCAGATAAGCGCGATGCGGTCGAGCTTTGCCTGCAGCTGCTTGTAGTACGGGATGCAGCGCGCCATGACAAACCAAAACACCAGGCCGATAGCGGGCGTGCAAATCAAAAAGATGATGCCAAGCTTAAGGTCGATGGCAAGGGCCGCGACCATGGAGCCCACCGCCAAGAAGGGCCAGCGGATAAGCATGCGCACGCCGAGCGCCACGGCAAGCTGCACCTGATTGACGTCGTTGGTGATGCGCGTGATGAGCGACGGCGTGCCAAAGCGATCGAGCTCAGCATAGCTCAGCTTGTTGATGTGCTTGTAGAGTGCGCCGCGAATGTCGGTACCCATGCCCTGCGAGGTGAGCGCCGCCATCTTTTGGCAGACGAGCGTAAACGAGATGCCGATCACAGCCATGGCGGCGAGCACCATGCCGTAGTGGACGACGGCACTCACGTCGTGCGCACCGATACCTTTATCGATCATCTGGGCAATCACCAGCGGCGTAAGCAAGTCAAAGATCACTTCGATCAACTTGCACGCAGGGCCAATCACCATATATCGGCGAAACTTGCCACCAAAACGCCTGAGCAGCTCAATCATAAAAAGGCGCTCCCTATCATCATTCACACTCAATTCGAACCATGATAGTACGGTGAGCCCATAATTGCGTAAGCAGCTCGTCATTTCTAATGGGATTCGGTTTCCAGAGAAGCGGAGAGGCACGCGCACACCCAGCCAGTGTCGGGTCGACCGCCTGATATACTTACATTAGTGCTACCAAGTTAGTCGCCGACCCTTGAAATGAGGTGCCGAGATGAACGACATTCTCGCAAGAAGAGCAAGACGAGCAACTGTGGGCATCGCCCTTTCCGCGGCACTTGTCGCGGGAATCGCCCCCGTAACGGCGATCGCGGCAGAAACCAGTTCCCCCACCGGTGCGGCCGTTTCGCAGACGAGCGCCGCCAACGGCAATTCGGGCGCCCCGCAGACAGAAGACGCGGCCGCCGCAAAAGAAAAAGCGTATGCAGCCATGCAGGAAGCGCTCAAAAACCTCGAGGCCGCAAAAGACGCCGCAAGTCCCGAGAAAATTGCGGAAATCGATATTAAAATTGCCATTTTTCAAGAGAACTACGACACTAATTTGGCGCAAGCCGCCATATATAAGGAATCCCTTCCTACCATGCAAGCGAACGTCGATGCAGCTCAAGCCGAATGCGATAAGGCCCACAACCGGACAAGAGCCCTTGAGGCAGAATTAAATAAAATCGACTACACGACTCCTGCCGAAACTATTCGGCAGTTGCAAGAGGCGATCACAGAGGCAATAATGCAAGAAAATTCCTGTGAAGATAAGCTTGAGCACTGCCGAATGCGCCTCGAAAGTCATAAAAGCCTGATTTATTTCTTTGAAAGCGAAGTGGAGTTTAATAAAACCCATCTCGACGGAGAAACAGCCAAGCGGGATGCGCTCCTCGACGATTTGAAAAGAGCGCAAATAGCCTATGACGACGCCTGCAAGGCATACGAAGAGGCAAAGGCCGCGGCAGACAAGGCCGCCTCGCCCGAGATAACGAAACCCGCCGAGACAGTGCCTCCCTCCGGCTCAACGCAACCCGCCAAGGCGACACCGCCCGTTGCCTCACCTGCAACCGGCAAAGACGCCCTACCAAGCTCCACCAAGCAAGCGAACTCGAGCAGCAGCAAGCAAGCAGATACGACCGCCGGCAAGCTCGCGAACACGGGAGACGCAGCACCGAGCGCAATCGCACTCGCAGCAATCGCCGCCGCAGGCCTCGGAATAACCGCCACGGCTACACGCCGCATCAAGAACTCAAGGTAGCTGCCAGCGAACGTCGCCTTTGCCAATCTGCAAGCCCAAAACCAAAAGAGGCCCCGCTTCCCCAACTCAAACGAAGGAAGCGGGCCTCTTTACTTGTTAAAACAGATGCCAACGCCGCCGTCTCTTGAACCACGTAGCCATCAATGCCCAGACAACACTAGCAAGCCGCATTCCTTAAGGGATAGATTTAATTAGACTAACGCGCCTTTACGGGTGATTTTTGGACGAAGTGGTCCCGGTGCCGGCGGGCTGTTTGGTAGTCGAGCGATCCCGCAGGCAAAGCCGAGGACCAGCGAGACACCAAACAGCCCGCCGGCACCGGGACCGCATCGCGGCACCAAAAAGCGCCCGTGCGCTCGATGGATTCGGATGCCCGACAGAGGCTCCTTATGGCTGCTTCCTTCCGGACCTGACCAGATTCGGAACATGTCGTCATCCGAACCCATCGAACGCGCTAGGCGCTCGATATATATTACCTGCTCCCGCCCGATGGGGCAAGATAGCTAATTTGGGACGAGGCCTTTTTGACTACTTTTTGACTGGGGACATCAGGGTGACGAAAGTAGCCAAGAAAGCCCCGTCCCAAAAAGACTGATCTGGTGCTGCGCCACGAAAAGGGCCTATCTACTACGTTTAGGCCGCAGGGGTCAACCATAGCCGGCTTTTTCGAAAATCGGCAAGCTCTCTACCTGCGGTTTCATTTTTGCAAATTCCGAGATAGTCGAAGGTGGCCGGTTTAACGTAGTAGATGGCCGCATTTCGTGGCAAACGGTCCGACTCGAGACCCATGTCGACCAGCCTCGGATGGCAATTCACGAAGTTGCGGTGGAATACGGACTGATTTGGCACCTTAAAGGCAAAAACACTCCGTATTTCACCGCAAGTTATTGGGGGGATGGGTTTTAGAGGCGGGCGAGGTCGTAGGATCGAGCGGCTGCTTCGCCGGCGCAGATGAGGTTGGTTGCGGCTTCTTGCGGATCGAGTGCCCGCTCCAGGTCCATGGGCTTGCGACAGATCGGAAGCACCAAGTCGACGCCCTGACCATACACCGCATCCAGACTGTCGGCACGACCGCCCACGACGGCGACCACCGGTTTGCCATATCGCTTCGCACGACGGGCCGCGCCCACCGGCGCCTTACCGGCGGCGGACTGCTCATCCATATTGCCCTCGCCCGTTATGACGAGGTCGACATCGCGCACGCGCTCGTCAAACCCCACGAGGTCGAGCACCGTCTCCACGCCCGAGCGCAACTCGGCACCGAGTGCCAACAGCGCTGCTCCCAGACCACCGGCGGCACCGGCGCCGGGCACGCCGAGCACCGAGCCAAACGTCCGCGCACCCTCGGGCACGCGCAGTAACCCCTGAGCCCGTGCCTCGGCAATCGCCGCATCGAGCAGGCGACCGTAGTCGACCATCCAGCTGTCGCACCTGCTCAGCGCCTCGGCATCATCCGTCGGCAGGCCCTTCTGCCCACCGAACACCGCTAGGGCGCCTCGGCGTCCCACGAGCGGATTCTCGACATCGGAAAGCACGACGACGTGCGCGCCATTCAGCGCCCGAAGCGCGGGTGCCAAATCGATACTCGCCACGTGTTCAAGGCCCGCGAGACCAGGGGCGATATCGCAGCCCCGATCATCGACCACACGTGCGCCCAGCGCCTGCAGCACACCGGCGCCACCGTCGTTGGTGGCACTGCCGCCCAAGCCAATATAGATAGTCTTTGCGTCCGTGCGAACCGCGCGAAGCATGAGCTCGCCCACGCCATAGGTTGTAGCAGCCAGCGCCGACGACTCCGTGCAAGGCGAATACCCAATGCCGGCCGCCTCGGCCATCTCGATGACCGCGGACTCGCGCTCGAAATCAACCAGCATCCGGGCAGGCACACGCTCGCCAAAGGGGCCTGCCACCTCGCAGGTCACAATCTCACCGCCGCACGCGGCAACGGCATCGAGCGTTCCCTCACCACCATCTGCCAGCGGCAACGTGGCCACCTGGGCATCGGACCACACACGGCGCACGCCTTCGGCAACCGCCGCCTCCGCCTGCGCGCTCGAAACGCTACCCTTAAAGGAATCAATCGCCAACAGCACACGGCGGGGCCGGCGGCACGCGGCACCAAAATCGACCGCCTCAACGGCGATATCTTCGGCACACGCGAGCGCCTCGGCATGAGCGGCATGTGCCTCAAGATCGGCCCCACAACCGCAGTCAGCACCATCGGTGCCACGCAGCCCACTAAAATAGCTGCTCAACACCTCACGACACTCGTCTGCCAGCACACCGGCGGTCACATTAAACCGATGATTCAGGCGCGAGTCGGCATTCAAATCGTATAGGGATCCCAACGCGCCCGCCTTGGCGTCGCTCGCGCCATACACGCAGCGTCCCACGCGCGCATTGACCATAAGCCCCGCACACATGCAGCAGGGTTCGAGCGTCACGTAGACCGTACAGTCGGAAAGGCGCCAGCGGCCAAGCGCCTGGGCAGCGGCGCACAGGGCCGCGAACTCTGCATGCGCCGAAGGGTCCTGGTCGAGCTCGCGACGATTATGCGCCCTCGCGACGATCTCGCCGTCGCGCACCACTACGGCTCCGATGGGCACCTCGCCCACCGCCGCGGCGGCTCGCGCCTCCGCCAACGCCTCGCGCATGAACTTCTCGTCGATTTCGGTGATCGTCATCGTTCGCCTTCCCTGTTGCAAATTCAAAACGATGCTATCATTACGACTCACGGAGAGATGGCAGAGCGGTTGAATGCGGCGGTCTTGAAAACCGTTGAGCGCGAGAGCGTTCCGGGGGTTCGAATCCCCCTCTCTCCGCCACTTTTAGTGATGCACCGGTGTCATGGTCCGCTCAAACAGCGCATCGACCACGTCGGCCATCTCGGGTCGACGCTCAAGATCGTGGCCCGATTCCCACCATATCGTGAAAAGTCGAATAATACCGCCGGCGACAAACTCAGACGTCGTCTCGAGTGACACGGGGGCCAGGGCATCCTCGGCAAGCACGTTCATCACACGCTCGCGGATGGAGCGGGCAATACGGTCGCAAATAACGTTGGTCAGCATTCCCGACATGCTGCTCGCCAAAATGTTGTCCATGAGCTGCTCATGGGCCAGAATCAGGTCCATGGCATCGTCCAAAATCGCGTGCCGAAGCGCGCGCACGTCCTCGGCAGACACTGTGCCGGCCTCATCGGGCTGTTTTTGCGGCAAGCCGGACATGAGCTCATCGATATAAAAGGCAAAGTAGTCGTTCTTGTCGCGAAAGTGCTTGTAGAACGTCGTGCGGCGAATCATGGCGCGGTCGCACAGCATGGCAACCGTCAGGTCCTCAAAACGATGCTCCTCGAGAAGCTCGGTGAAAGCATCGAACAGGGCACGGTAGGTTTTCTTAATGCGAAGGTCCACTGGTACCGCCATCCTCAGGGCAAAGACAACACTCGTCAATCTGTCGCATATCTTACACCTGTACCTCGCGCGTTTTACCCCGGTGCCGACCCCGCCGAAAACATAACGCTTACCGGAAAGTTCGGCACGGCAAAACGTTGCGGGTATACTAGTAGCGTTATACCAACGGCAGCTGGCGCATGCCGCCGCGGCCATTCGAAACGGAGACATCATGATTACCGTCATCATCGGCATCGTTGTTGTCATTGTGATTGTCTGCGCCATCGCCGGCATCTACAACAACATGGTCACCAAGCGTAACCGCATCGATAACGCCTGGCAGAACATCGATACGCAGCTGCAGCGCCGCAACGACCTGATCCCCAACCTGGTCGAGACCGTTAAGGGCTACGCCAAGCACGAGCAAGAGACGCTCTCCGCCGTGATCAGCGCGCGTAACACCGCCGTCAAGGCCACCACGCCCGAGGCCAAGATGGAGGCCGACAACGTGCTGACCGGTGCGCTACGCCAGCTCTTCGCCGTGGCCGAGGCCTACCCCGATCTGAAGGCAAACACCAACTTTACGCAGCTGCAGGCATCGCTCGAGGATACCGAGAACAAGATTAGCTATGCACGCCAGAGCTACAACGACTGCGTGCTCAGCTACAACAACGCCATCCAGACGTTCCCGGCTGTCATCTTTGCCGGCATCTTCCAGTTTAAGGAGCGCCAGGGCTTCGAGGCCGCCGAAGCAGCCCGCCAGGCCCCGACCGTCAAGTTCTAGTAGTTTGACAGCGCATCTTTAATCGGCCAAATGCATAAACCGCCCCGTCGAATGCATACTTCGACGGGGCGGTTTCCTTTTTCGCGAAGGTCCCCCTCTAAGCGCCGTGCATTTTTAGGAGTATTCAACATAACCAAGGGCTTCGGGCGCCGCGATAAATGCCAAAGAGCGCAAATATCCCTGCAAATCAAACGCTGTCAGCCCATAACCCCGCCCATCATTCGTAGAAAACATCAAGAAATCCCGATTTTTGCCCGAGGTCGGTATGCAGGGGCCTTCGATTGCAGAATACTCGCAAAAATGCACGTCGCCACCACCCCCGCATGGCGCGAACCAAAACAAATGCGCAGCCTAAAAGGCCGCGCACCATCTTTGTTCAGATTGATCATTGCCCGTACGGCAGCGCCAGGGTGACACAGGCCCGAGGGCGACCTTCCTTTCCGGCGCACTCCGCAGGACGAAAGAACCCCCGCCGCACGTAGTGCGCAGCGGGGGTTCTTTCATGTCCGAGGACGCGCCGAAAGGGAAGGTCGCCCTCGGGCCGGGCAGCTAAGACAGCTTACGCGACGGTGTAAACCCAGTTGTGCTTATCCTCGACAGCACCGGACTGGATACCAGTCAGGGTCTCGCGGAGCTTCTTCATCACGGGGCCGATCTCGGTGTAGCCAGCCGGGAAGGTCACGGTCTCGTCGGCACCGTAAACCTTGTTGTCGATCTCGCCGACCGGGGAGATGACGGCAGCGGTGCCGCACAGGCCGCACTCGACAAAGGTACCGGCCTTGACCTCGGCCCACTCGACGGGACGCTGGTCAACGGTCATGCCCAGGTCCTGAGCAACCTGAACGAGCGAACGGCGGGTGATAGAGGGCAGGATGGAGTCGGTGTGCGACTGCGGAACGACGAGGGTGCCGTCCTCCTTCACGAACAGCACGTTGGCGCCGCCGGTCTCCTCGACATAGGTGCGGGACTCGGAGTCGAGATACAGGTTCTCGGCATAGCCCTCGCGGTGAGCCTCCATCGTGGGCTTGAGGGACATGGCGTAGTTCAGGCCGGCCTTGATGTTGCCGGTGCCGTGCGGTGCGGCGCGGTCGTACTCGGAAATGCGCAGCTTGACGGGCTTGAGGCCACCCTTAAAGTACGGACCGACCGGGGTCACGAGAATGCGGAACGTGTACTCAGGAGCGGGAGCCACGCCAATCACGTCACCGGAGCCGATCATAAACGGACGCACGTACAGGGTCGCGCCGGAACCGAAGGGCGGAACCCAGGCGGCGTTGGCAGAAACGACCTGCTTGACGGCCTCGACGAACTTGTCCTTGGGGAACGGGGGCATCTCGAGGCGCTGCGCAGAGTTGTACATGCGCTCAGCGTTCATGTCGGGACGGAAGCAGACGATGCTGCCGTCCTCGGCGGTGTAGGCCTTCAGGCCCTCAAAGACCTCCTGGCAGTAATGGAAGATGCCGCCGCACTCGGAGACATGCAGGGTGTGGTCGGTGGTCAGGCCGCCCTCGTCCCACTCGCCATCCTTCCAATGAGCCTCGTAGCTGTAATCGGTTTTCATGTAGCCAAAGCCGAGGCTACCCCAATCGATATCCTTCTTCTCGACAGTCATATGTCGCTCCTTACATACACAGTTGCATACTCGCGAACCCGCACGCAAAGACCGAAGCCGACCGCGTCGCAACGTCGCACGCCCGGAGCGTAGAGCCGGACGGGACACGCGAGCAGCATCAAAGCCGATGGCACGTCGATTCGCATGCACGAGATTGTACTCCCCGCATGCGTTGGATAAAACGTTTTTCTTTAACTAACTAAAGTATTTTCATTTGACCGAAGCAAAAAGGCCCGCCACTGTAAACGGTGACGGGCCTCAACGGCACGGTTTGCGCGCTGGCTCGATCTACGCGTTCTATTTGCCCAGCTTGGCCTTGACGATGCCGACCACAGTCGGGATGATCGACACGGCGACGATGCCGATAATCAGCAGCTCAAAGTGCTCCTGCACAAAGGGGATGCCGCCAAAGAAGTAACCCAGCAGCGTAAAGACCGTCGACCAGGTAATGCCGCCCAGCACGTTAAAGATCACAAAATTGCGCCAGTGCATGCCGCCCATGCCGGCGATAAAAGGCACAAAGGTGCGGATAAACGGAAAGAAACGACCCAGGAAAATAGCCAGGTGACCCCACTTGTCCAAGAAGTCCTCGGACTTTTTAATGCGCTCGGGCGTCATGGCCTTCACCTTGCCCGAAGCGATGATCTTTTTGCCAAAGAAATGGCCGATCATAAAGTTGCACTGATCGCCCAGGATGGCTGCGGCCCATGCGGTTGCCAGAAGCGCCACGATGTTAAAGCCGCCGTTGTGGGCAAAGAAGCCCGAGGCAAACAGCAGCGAATCGCCGGGAAGGAACGGGAAGAACACCACGCCCGTCTCGATAAAGATGATCAGGAACACACAGCCGTAGGCCATAAGCGGGCCGGCGGCGATCCAGCTGGCGATCGCGGTGCGCGGGTCTTTGAGCAACTCGGCGATAAAATTAATGAAACCCATGAAGTAAAACCTCTCAGTTGTGGGCGCGGATACGTCCAAGTTGACCAGTATACGGTTGCGGCGCGGCCATGCACACGACCGCACAAAAGCATGACTCCATTACCAGCAAGTATGCATAACTGACATCTGTCACGCTAAGCCGTAGAAGATTGCTCTTCCTAATCCCTAGCGAATCGCTATACTTTATTGAATCGCATTGCCATGGCGCTAAGGGAGGGCGGCCGGTGAGCTTTATCAATACCATTCGCGAGGATATCAAGACCGTCCAGGCACAGGACCCCGCCGCGCAAAACGGTCTGGTCATTTTCCTTTCGTACCCCGGTCTTCACGCCAAGTGGAACCACGTACCCGAGCATTGGCTCTGGGAGCACGGCCACCGATCGCTCGCCCGTGTGCTCTCGCAGCTCACCCGTCATATCACCGGCGTCGAGATTCACCCTGCCGCGCAGATTGGCAAGCACTTCTTTATCGACCACGCCATGGGCGTCGTCATCGGCGAGACCACCATTGTGGGCGACAACTGCGTACTCTATCAGGGCGTCACGCTCGGCGGCACCGGCAACGAGACCGGTAAGCGCCACCCCACCCTGGGCAACAACGTCACCGTGGGCACGGGCGCCAAGGTGCTCGGCAACATTCGCATCGGCAACAACGTCAAAATCGGCGGCAACTCGGTTGTCGTCAAGGACGTGCCCGACAACTGCACCGTCGTGGGCGTGCCGGGACGCATCATCAAGCGCAACGGCTGCCGTGTGTTCGAGGAGAGTTTCGACGCCAAGCAGCATCGCGAGTACATGCCCGATGACGCCGCCGAGCAGAGCGCCCTCAACCGCCAAGGCATCACCGAGAATGCCCGCCGCGTCAAGGAACTCGAGCGAGAGGTGGCCGAGCTCAAGGCCCTCATCGCCAAGCTCGTGGACGAACGCTAGGGCTGCGGACGGTACAGACCCGCATCAACGCAAGAAGGCGCGCCAGGAAATCAATCCCCCGGCGCGCCTTCTTTCGATGTGACATGTGGGACTGTCCCTTTGTCACATTATGCGAACTGACTCAGATAGAGGTCGGCATAGGCGCCCTCGGCAGCCAGCAGTTCCTTATGCGTGCCCTGCTCGATAATGTTGCCATGGTCCATGACCAGAATCAGGTCGGCGTCCACGATCGTTGACAGGCGATGCGCGATCACAAAACTGGTGCGCCCGCGCATGAGCGCGTCCATGGCGCGGCCGATGGCAAGCTCGGTGCGCGTGTCTACACTCGACGTCGCCTCGTCCAGGATGAGAATCGCCGGGTTGTTGAGCAGCACGCGCGCAATGGTCAGCAGCTGACGCTGGCCCTGGCTGATGCTTTCGGCATCATTGGCCACGCGCGTGTCGTAGCCCTGCGGCATGGTGCGCACAAAGAAGTCGACCTGCGCGGCGCGCGCAGCCGCCACGATCTCGTCGCGCGTCGCCTCGGGACAGCCGTAGGCGATGTTCTCGGCAATCGTGCCGTCGAACAGCCAGGCGTCTTGCAGCACCATGCCAAACTGCTGACGTAGCTCGCCGCGATCCATGCGGCTCGTGTCCACACCGTCGAGGGTAATGCGCCCGCCGTCAATCTCGTAGAAGCGCATGAGTAGGTTGATGAGCGTCGTCTTGCCTGCGCCCGTGGTTCCCACCACGGCGATCTTCTGGCCCGGCTCGGCAGCAAACGACACGTCGCGCATAAGCGGCTTGTCGGGCGAATAGCCAAAGCGCACATGCTCAAAAGCGACGCGGCCCTCAACGCGACCCGGCAGCTTGGCGGCCTCGTCCGGCAGCGGATCGGCCTCCATCTCGGGCTCATCGAGCAGGTCGAACACGCGCTCTGCGCTCGCCAGCGCGCTCTGCAGCGAGTTGAAGGTAAACGACAGCTGCGTCATGGGTTCGGACGCCTCGTAGATAAACTGGAAGAACGCCTGGAACACGCCGACGGTCATGTGACCGGCAACCAGCATGCTGCAGCCCACCAGCGCGATCACGATCTGCGCCAAACGGCCGATAAAGCGCACCGCAGGTCCGACGGCATTGATCATAAAGTCGGCCTTGGCACTCACGCGCGCCAGCTCGCCCGAGGCCTCGTGCACCTCAGCAGAACTCTGGCGTTCGCGGTTGAACGCGCGAATCACCAGACGGCCCGAGTAACCCTCCTCAACCGCGCTCGTAATCTTGGAGACCCACTCCTGGCGCTCGCCGGTTACGTCATGCGTGCGGCGCGAGACCACCTTGGTCACCAGCAGCGACAACGCCGTAAAGAACAAAAAGACCAGCGTAAGTGGCACACTGAACACAAACATCACGCCCACAGCGCCCACTACCGTACCAATCGACACCAGCAGCTGCAGCAAGCCGCGCTGCATGCTCTCGGACATCTTGTCCAAGTCATTGGTCGCGCGGCTGACGACCTCGCCGGGACGATGCGCGTCAAAATAGGCGAGCGGCAGACGATTGAGCTTTTGAGCGATGCGGTTGCGCAGACGCAGGTTGAGGCGTTCGGCCACGCTCGACATCAAAAAGCTCTGGAGCGCGTAGAAGGAAGCGGCTGCCGTCCAAATCATAAAGTAGACGAAAATGGTCTTGCCGCAATGTTCCCAGGTAATGCTGAAGGTAGTGTCGTTGGCAAACGCCACCTGCATATGACCCCACAGCTCATCGATCACGCGAGCGCTGTACGCTGGCGCGGCGGTGTTGAAGATGGCGTAGAACACGATGCTCGCGAACACAATATAGAAGCGCCAATGGTCGCCGGCGGCCTCGCTCCACAAGCGGCGCACCGTCGCCCAGGTATCCCGAGGCGTCTCGTCCTCGTCTTCGTCGTCTACGTCGCGCATGCGCTCTGCCTCGGCGCGGGCGCGCTCGTCCTCGGCGCGCTCGTTTTCCTCGTAGAGCGCCTGGCGGCGGGCCTCGCGCTCGGCCGCCTTGATGGCGTCATCCAGCTCGAGCACCGCGGCAGCCTGGTCGACCGTTTTCTCAGCGGCGTCCGAATCGTTCGAATCGATAGCATCGCTGCACTTCTTGAGCTCCTCGGTCATGCTACTCACCTCCCTTCATCTGCGATTCCGCGATAGCGCGGTACACTTCGCAGGTTTCCATGAGCTCGTCGTGCGTGCCTAGGCCCACGACCTCGCCGTCTTTGAGTACCACAATCTGGTCGGCGTGCAAGATCGTCGAGATGCGCTGCGCGATGATGAGCACCGCAGCGTCACGCGTCTCGTCTTGCAACGCATGGCGCAGGGCGGCATCGGTCTTAAAGTCCAGGGCCGAAAAACTGTCATCGAAGATATATAGATCGGCATGCTTCATGAGCGCACGGGCGATGGCCAGACGCTGGCGCTGGCCGCCCGAAAAGTTCGTGCCGCCCTGCGCCACCGGGGTATCGAGCCCCTGCGGCTGATCGAGCACAAAGGTGCTCTGAGCAACCTGGAGCGCGTGAAGCATGTCGGCCTCAGTCGCGTCTTCGTTGCCAAAGCGCAGGTTGCTTGCCACGGTGCCCGAGAACTGCCATGCCTTTTGCGGCACATAGGCAATGCGCCCGCGAATCTCGCCTTGCGAAAGCTCGCGCAGGTCGACGCCGTCCAGGCGAATGGCGCCCTTGGTGGCATCGTGGAAACGCAGCAGGAGCTTGGCCACCGTCGACTTGCCCGAGCCCGTCGAGCCGACGATCGCGGTCGTCTGACCGCGGCGACAGGTAAAGTTCAGATCGCACAGCGTGTCCTCGTCGGCGTCGTCAAAACGAAACGACATATGGTCGAACACGGCGACCGCGTCGGCACTGTCAACAGGCTCCGCCGCGCACGTATCCAGCGTGCGCTTGCCGTCCACAATGCTCGGCTCAATCTCCAACACCTGTTGCGCGCGGTTGAGGCACGCCGCAGCGCGCGGAAGCGTCAGAATCACCATCTGCGCCATCATCACAAAGAACAGGATCAGGATCGCGTATTCCAGTACGGCCGAGATGCTGCCGATTTGCATGGCATGGGCGCCCACGCGGTTGCCGCCCACCCACAGCACCGCCACCTCGGCGATGTTCATCAAAAAGAAGCTTGAGCTGTCGAGGCCCACAAACAGGTGGTTGACTTTGATGGCGTTGGCGGCGTAGTCGCTGAACACCTCGTCCAGGCGCCGCTCCTCGTGACGCTCCTTGTTAAACGCACGGATGACGCGCACGCCCACGATGTTTTCGCGCAGCACCACGTTCATGCGGTCGATAAAGCTCTGCAAGCGCATAAAGATCGGAGCCGCGTTGGCAACCGTAAAGACCGCCGCCACCAGCACAATCGCAACCACGACGCCCAGAAGCGTGCCCATGGCAGGATCGATAAACCAGGCGAAGATGATGCCCGCCACAGCCAAAAACGGCACGGGCAGCACCAGCTGAATCGTCTGCAGAATCGCCTGCTGAATCACGTTGATGTCGTTGAGCGAGCGCGTGATCATCGATCCGGTGCCAAAGCGCTCAAAGTCGCTGGCCGCGAGCTCGAGCGACTTGTCGTACACGGCATTGCGGATATCGCAGGCCACGTTGGCGGCCAAGCGCGCCGAAAGATAGCAGCCCAGCACCGCGCCGCCGCTGGCCATGCCGGTCGCGATAAGCATGTAGAGGCCATTGCGCAAAATGTAGTCGACATCACCCGTGGTGATACCGGTGTTGACCATGTTCGCCAGCATCGTGGGAACCAACAGCGTGCCGACGTTATCAACCAGCAGCACCAGCAGCGTCACTGCGATAAGCCCTCGATAGGGCTTCAGAAACCTCATTAACAGTCGCACGACTCCCCCTCACCTTGATTCTCGGCTTGGCTCTCGGCAGCGATATGCTGCTTAAATGCCTCGCACTCCTCACCGAGCACCTGAGAGAATTTTCCGATCAAGCGCATAATCTCGCCCTGCTCACACGGCTCAAGCGCGCCAAAGGCTCGCTGCTCGGCCTTGAGTGCCGGCAGCGCATAACGCTCGGCAAATCGCCTGCCCTCTTCGGTCAGGCTCACAACCTTGTTCTTACGACTGCCTTCGGCAAACTCCAACGTTGCGAAGCCCCGCGCCGTCAAGGTTTTAATGGCCGAGTTGATGGTCTGCTTGCTGTAGAACCATTCGCTTGTCAGACGGCTTACGGCAATACTGCCGCCCGCCGTGCTGGTATCGACGAGCATCCAGTAAGCGCAGTCCGAAAGGCCGCAGGCGCGCGAGAACTCCGAATAGATATGGTCGAGTCCATTGAGCAACCGGTCGAAGTCGACCAGCGTAACCGCACTATTCATCTATCCCACCATTCGATTGTCCGATTTTTGACCAATTTTATATCTCTAGATTAGTCCGAGTTTTGACTATCGTCAACAGGCTCTCCGCAAACGCGTGCACTTTTATGGCCTATCGGCAGAAAAAGACCGCCGGCGCGGGGGCGGCGCCAGCGGTCACGTGAAAATCGGGTTTTATTGCCTGTTAGGCAGCGACGGCCTCGTAGACCGTAGCGCCCGCAAAGCTGTCATGCAGGCTCTTGCCGCAAATCCAAGGCAGCTCAACAACCTCGCAGACCGTGTTGACCAGCTCGGAGCAGTCAGTAAAGTGGCCCTTATCGTTGAGGGCCTCGCAATCCTGAACACGCCAGTAGCCATCGGTGTGCGTGATGTAGTACTCGTGATCGTTGATCGACACGAAAGCGCGCGTCTTGGAACGCAGCAGCTTCAGAAATCCTTCGAAGTCGGTCTCGACGACATCTCCAGCCTGGAACATGATAGTTACCTCCTGGCCCGGCGCCACCACGGCGCATTGATAAACGTTGGCACTCCTTTAGTAAAACCTTTATCAGAGGTTATACGTTCGTCATTTAGGCAAGTGGTAAAAAACCGCAGGGTAGACGGGATAAAACGTTTAACCATCCCATTTGTTTGTCACATTCTGAAGGTGCTTTTATGCAAACCTACTTTCCCAATTGGAATCTATCCTTTTGGCCGGGCAATTGACCGTCTATCGTTTGAGCCCGACGGGTATGAACGGGGCATCTGCAACGCCACTACAAGGAGGCACCATGGAGACTATCGAAGCGCTCATTCACCGCCGCAGCTGCCGCAAATACAGCGATCGTCCCGTCGAGGCCGAAAAGCTTGCACGTATTATCGAAGCCGGCCAATATGCACCGAGCGGCATGGGCCGCCAGCCGGTGACGTTTGTCGCCGTCACCGATCCCGCGACCGTCGAGCGTCTCTCGCAGCTTAACGCCCAAGTCATGGGTAGCAACGGCGACCCCTTCTACGGAGCCAAAACGGTTGTGGTGGTACTGGTCGACCGCAACGTGCCCACGCATCTGGAAGACGGCTCGCTCGCCATGGGCAACTTGCTCAACGCCGCCTATGCACTGGGTGTCGATTCATGCTGGATTCACCGCGCGCATGAGGTCTTTGACTCGCCCGAGGGCCTGGAGCTGCTGGCCAGCTGGAGCCTGCCCGCCGACGGCAGCCTGCGCGGTGTCGGTCACTGCATTCTGGGCTATGCCGAGGACACGCTACCCGAGCCCAAACCCCGCCGCGACAACGTCGTCTACGTAAGGTAACCCAAGAGCGTCATAGGGGTAGCTAATTTGGGACGAGGCTATTTTAGCCACCCCACTCGCAACTTATCTTGCCGATGGAGTTGTCGTCGTTTCGTTCGTGTGGGTCGTTTCGGCGCCGTCGCCCTGTTCGCCCTCGTCCTTTTGAGCGTCGGCGATGGTGGAGGCTGCCGCGACCATGCCGCGCTGGGGCGCGACGCCCGTCTGGGTCTGAGCGCCCTCGACAACTTCTGTGCCTGCATGCGCGAGCTCGGGCGATTTAAACACCGCGTCCAAGTTGGCGCCACCGCCGGCGTAGCCAAGCGCAGCGAGTGCGATGACGATCACTGCAACGACGACCGCGATCGGCACATAACGATGCCAACCAGCAGGATTGAGCCCACTGCGGCGAGCCGCCCCGCGGCTGATGTAGCCGAGCGTGCCGTCGTGCTTGAGCTTTGAGCCCACCACGCGTTTGCGGCCCCACAGCGAGGACTCTGCCTGCATTGCCAAGCGAGCACCTGTCGAAGGATAGCCGTATTTAGTGCGCTTGAACGAGCCGTCAAACCCCGAGGCGTGTTTGCCCCACGTCACCGATGTTGTGCGTCGGTTAACCGGCGCGGCACTCCGCCTTCTGCGGCTCGGTTTTGTAGTCTCAGCCATACGCCCCCGCACGCCGTAACCAAATCGAAACAATAACGCTTTGGACTGTAGCACACGCGTCGCGCGCGGTCACGGGCGCCTCGCTCAACGGTCATCGTCCTTCAGCAAGCGCCACAGCGTTGTTCGGCTTACGCCCAGCACCTCCGCCGCACGGGTCCGGTTGCCGTGGAGATGATCTACAACCAGATGCGCGATATCTCGCTCGGTATCGGCCAGCGGTCGCAGGATATACAGGTCGCTTTCGAGTGTCGGGGCGCCAAAGGTTGCGGTCTTAATCACGTCCTCTTGGGCGAGCACTTCCTCCGCCACAGCGCGGTCCACCGTGCCCGCCCCCACCAATATATACAGTCGTTCCGAGACCTCGCGGAGCTGCAGATAATTGCGCGGCCAGCGGTAAACATCGAGCGTCTTTGCCGCCGCGGCAGACAACGTGGGCGCTGCCGTCCCAAATGCATCAGCGAGATATTCCAAATAGCGCGCAACCTTCGTCGACGCGGCTCCCTGCTCGGCGATTGCCGGCGCCACGCTCACCGCACAGGCGAAGCGCTCAGTCACAAAGGCAGCTTGATCACTTTCGCTGCCGCCCGGCATGTCATTCGCCGTCAGCACCACATGGCAGCGCGTCGCCAACGCGGTGTCGGCCATCGTGGAAACGAGCTCGCGGAGACGCTGGGGGCCAACCGTGTTCCAGCCCTCAATGCAAAGTGTCAGCCCCGTTTGGAACAACGGCGATTCGGCGCTTTTGAGCACGTGGCGCCAACCGCGATCGGTAAGCTCATCGAGCGCAACGGCAACAAAGGGTTGATCGGCAAAAGGACCGTCCAGATAGAGGCGCTTGGCGATCTCGACCTGACCCGCTCCCAGCTCGCCCTCGAGCATAAGGGGCACGCCGCGCGCGTAACTCTCGGCGACCGGCGCAGCTACCGAGGCCGCCCCCTCAACGATGCCGTACGCGCTCGATTCGTAGCGGGCCTCAACTTCGTCGGCGTTGAGCCACTCGATGCCCGCATGTGCCGCGGCGCCGCGTACCTCGCGGACCACGACGACCCAAAGGCCCCCGCCTTCTTTGTCGGTGGGGCGAACGGTCAGGCTCAGGCGCGTACCCGCACGCCCCATAACCAGACGCGCGCCGTCTCCTATACGGTCGAGGCGCTCAGCGACAAAAGCCGCCACATCCCGCTCAAGCGCCGCGTCATTCATGGTCGAAATCGCGACGTCCCCACGCGCATCGATTGCCAATGCCGAGGCCCCGGCAGCAGCCAGGGCCTCGGTCAAGATGTTCAGCTTGGCATCGCTATCCATGATTTGCCCCTGTCCGCGGCGACGTGCAACCGCCGACGGTCGCACGACCGAGTGTTTCAAAATTGAACGATATTGCTCACCAAACACTATAGGGCAGAAAGCGCCGTCCTGCGAGTATAGGTGTTGCCCCGCATCGCCATCCTGGCGGGGCGATAAGAGCTCTTCGGGACTTATAAACCTGCGGACAAGCCATACCCGCAAGAGCTCCTATCGCTCCACCGCAAGCTTGCGCCCACCAGCAACCAGCACGCAAATAAGCTACTCCTCTACCAGATTCCCAGCACGTGTTGCATTCCCAAACTCATGCACGCAATGCCAATCCAGCAGCAAAAGCCCAGCGCGATAGGCTTTCCGCCCTTTTTGACCAGCTCGACGATATCGGTATTAAAGCCAATAGCCGCCATGGCCATCACGATAAAGAACTTCGACAGCTCCTTGATGGGCGCCGTGATGGACACGGGAAGCTGAAGCACCGTGGTGATTACGCTCGCCAGCACAAAGAACAGCACAAACATGGGAAACGCGCGTTTAAGCGAGAACGTGCTTTTGGCGTCGCCGCCGGCCTTGCGCGCCAGATGCATCTGCCAGCATGCGAGGACCAACGTGATGGGAATAATGGCCAGTGTCCTGGTGAGCTTGACCACCGTGGCGCTCTCGAGCACATTGGCGCCGGGATGCATGCTGTCCCAAGCGCTCGCCGCAGCCGTTACGGACGAGGTGTCGTTGATGGCGGTGCCGGCAAACAGGCCAAAGCCCTCGTTGGTCAGCCCGAGCATACCGCCGAGCGTTGGAAACACGAGCGCCGCGATAACGTTAAACAGGAAGATGACCGAAATAGCCTGGGCAATCTCGCGATCGTCGGCATCGATGACGGGCGCGGTCGCGGCGATGGCAGAACCGCCGCAAATCGACGAACCCACACCCACAAGCGTCGCGATCTTGCTCGGCACGTTCATAACGCGGCAGAGCACAAAGGCGATGACAAGCGAGGTCGAGATCGTCGCCACGATAATCGGCAACGACTGGGCGCCCTTGGACAGAATCTGGGAGAGGTTCATGCCAAAGCCAAGCAGGATAACCGCGTACTGCAAGACTTTTTTTAGACGTATAGGTGACACCGGCGGCGAGCTGTTCGCGATGATTCTTGGGAAAGACGATTGCCAGAACCATGCCGAAGAGGATGGCGAATACCGGCCCACCGACCACCTCAATCTGTTTGCCGAGCAGCGTTGCGGGGATAGCGATGATCAGGCAGAACAAGACGCCTTTCCAGCGCTCGCGTACGATATTTGCCAGTTGCATATGGGATTCCTTCTTTCTATTTTACGTTTGCGACGGCTTATGATACGGCAACATTGAGCGCAGCCTTGCGCAAACACAGACTAAGATGCCGCAATAGTTCTTGGGCAACAGCCGAATTACCCACCGCGGAAAGCTGATTCGCGGCATAATTAACAACTGACATATGAGTTTGATAGAACAGTTGCGAGGCGCTATGGAAGAATCGATGCACGTCGGCGAGCAGGAAACGAGCCTACAGGACCAGTCCTACCACACCATTCGACGCAAAATCGTCTACCTGGACTACAAGCCGGGCGAAAAGCTGGGCGTCAAGCAACTTTGCGACGACCTGGATATGGGGCGCACGCCCGTGCGCGAGGCTTTGGTTCGCTTGGCGCAGGAAGGCCTGGTGCGCACCGTGCCCCAGAGCGGCACCTACGTCTCACCCATCAACCTCACCCTTGCCGAGAGTGCCTGCTACATCCGCGAACATCTGGAAAAGCAGGTGATTGTGGAGTGCTGTGCGCGAGCCACGTCGGCCGGCATCGAGCAGCTCGACCGCGCCATCGTGCTGCAGGAAAAAGCCATGGCCGAAGAGGATCGCATCGGCTTCTTTTTGAGCGACAACCTCATGCATCACATGATTTTTAGCATCGCATGTCGCAGCACCGTTTGGTCGTGGCTCGAAGAGACCAATGCCGACCTGGAGCGCTTCCGCTGGCTGCGCGCCGCCACGCAGGTTCTCGACAATCGGGACATCGTGAACGAGCACAAGCAGATTCGCCGCGCTATCGCCGGTCGCGACCCCATCGAAGCGAGCTTTTTGGTCAGCAAGCACCTGCACATGATGTTCCGCAACCAAACCGAAGTTCTGGACCAATTCCCCGAGTACTTCGAGACCAGCAAGCTTCGCTAACCTGCCAAAAAGGGACAGGTTTATTTTGGCAGGTTTTATCTGGGCAAATGCAACAAGGCCCGGCTCCGTCTTGATGCGGAGCCGGGCCTTAGTTGTTAGAACGGCGGAATATTAGTTATTCCACGGTCACGCTCTTGGCGAGGTTTCGAGGCTGATCGACGTCGCAGCCGCGCAGGATGGCGACCTCGCGGGCGAGCAGCTGCAGCGGGACGCTCGCCGTGATGGGGCTGAACACGTCGCGGACTGCCGGCACGCGGATGATGCAGTCGGCAATCTTGTTGATCTCCTCGTCGCCCTCGGTGGCAACGACGATGACCTTGGCGCCGCGCGCCTTGCACTCCATAAGGTTCGACACGGTCTTGTCGTAGGTGGCACTCTTGGTGGCCACAGCGATGACAGGGAAGCCCGGGTCGATCAGGGCAATGGGGCCGTGCTTCATCTCACCGGCGGCGTAGGCCTCGGCGTGCAGGTAGCTGACCTCCTTGAGCTTGAGCGCACCCTCGTAGGAAATAGCTGCACCCATGCCGCGACCCACGAACAGCGCGGACTGCGCGTCCTTGCACAGCAGGGCGGCCTCATGAACGGCCTCGGTCTGGGTATCCAAAATCCACTGGATCTGCTCGGCCGTATCGGAAAGCTCGCGGAACAGCATGCGCGCCTGTTTGGTGGTCAGACGGTACTTAACCTGCGCCAACAGCAAAGCCAGCAGCGTAAGGCTCACGACCTGGCCGATGAAGCTCTTGGTCGAGGCGACCGCGATCTCCTTGTTGGCCTTAGTGTAGATGACGCCGTCGCTCTCACGCGCCACGGGGCTACCAACCACGTTGGTGATGCCGAAGACCTTGGCACCCTTGATGCGCGCGTCGCGAATGGCGGCAAGGGTATCGGCCGTCTCGCCCGACTGGGACACGGCAACGACAAGCGTCGTCGGCGTAATGATGGGATTGCGGTAACGGAACTCGCTGGCCGCCTCCACCTCGGTCGGGATGCGAGCCCAGCCCTCAATGAGATTCTTAGCAATGAGGCCAGCGTGATAGCTAGTGCCGCAAGCGATCACGTAGACGCGGTCGATGTCGTTGAGTTCCTCGAGCGAAAGGCCCAGTTCGTCGATGTCAAGCTCGCCGGCCGGCGTCATACGACCGACCAGCGTGTCGCGCACGACGCGCGGCTGCTCGTGGATTTCCTTGAGCATAAAGTCGGGATAACCGCCCTTTTCTGCCATGTCCAGGTCCCAGTCGATGTGGGTGACCTTGGGCTCGATAACGTTGCCAGCCTCGTCGGTGTACTCGACGCCTGCGGGCGTGAGCTTGGCAAACTGACCGTCCTCGAGCACCACGACATCGCGGGTGGCGTCGATGAGCGCGATGACATCGGAAGCAACATAGGAACCGGTTTCGCCCACACCGACTACGATCGGGGAATCCTTGCGGGCCACGGCGATCACGCCGGGCTCGTCAGCACACACGGCGGCCAGACCATAGGCACCGACCACATGGGTGCAAGCCTCGCGCACGGAGGCCATCAGGTCGTGCGTCTCGACATAAGCCTCTTCGATCAGATGCGCGAAGACCTCGGTATCGGTCTCGCTCTTAAAGTGATGGCCGCGGCCCTCCAGCTCTTCGCGCAGCTCGGCGAAGTTCTCGATGATGCCGTTGTGGACGATGGCGATACGACCGTCGCAGCTGGTGTGGGGGTGAGCGTTAACGACGGAGGGCTTGCCGTGGGTGGCCCAACGGGTGTGGCCGATACCGCAGGTAGCGTCGCTGTCGATGTTGGAAAGCTCGCTCTCTAGGCCCGCGACCTTGCCCACGCGGCGGATGACGTCGAGGTGCGCCGCGGCGCCCTCGCCCACCTCGAGCGCGACGCCCGAGGAGTCATAGCCGCGATACTCCATACGCTTGAGGCCCGTGACCAGGATGTTCTTTGCAATATCAGAGCCGGTGTAGCCGACGATTCCGCACATAAGATAATTCCCTTCGTTCGCGTGACTGCAAGACGTCCACGCACAAGGGGCGCTGAGACGCATAACGTTCGAGTATTGTACTCACGCAGGCGCAAGCTGATATACCAGATGTGGTATCTCAACTTAGATACCACCCGATGCACACACGTCCAGCCGGTCCAAACCACCACAAAGGTGCCTGTCCCCTTCGTGGTGGTCGCGCTGGCAACGGCGTTTCCCCAGATAAACCTGCCAAAATAAACCTGTCCCTTTTTGGTAGGTTTGGGATGCTACAATCTGGCTTGTACTTGAAACGCATCAAAGGGGCCGCTATGGCAAAGGTAAAAATCAGCGACGTCGCGCGCGAGGCCGGGGTTTCGTTGGGCACGGTTTCCAACGCGCTCAACCATCCCGAAAAGCTGCGCCCCGAGACCCTCAAGCTCATCAACGAGACCATCAATCGCCTTGGCTACCTGCCCAACCAAAGTGCCCGTCAGCTCGCAGGCGGCACCACCAAGTCCTTTGGCCTGGTCCTCCCCCGTCTCGATCACGGCTTCTCGCTCCAAATTGCCAGCGGCGCCCATAACGAGGCCCGCAAGCACGGTTACGATCTGCTCATCGCCAACGCCGATAACGACGGCATTCTCCAGGACCATTACCTGCGCTACTTTATGGGCACGCAGATGTCCGGCGTCATGGTTCAGCCCATGGCGTCCCCCGACTGGCACCCCGCTATGACCAAGATGCCCGTGCCGATCGTCCATCTGGACATCCACTGTTCCGAACCCGGTTACTACGTGGCCGCCGACAACGAGGCGCAGGGGCGCATTATCGCCGAGCTCGCCGTTGCCCGTGGCGCACGCCATATCACCGTTGTGGGCAGAGCGGCATTTATGCAGCTCACCCTGCGCGTACTTGGCATCCACAAGGCCCTTGCCCTGCACCCCGATATCAAGATCGAAGTCATCGACGCCGGCGAATGGAATACCGCTGCCGACGGCTACAGCATCGGCGCCCAGATTGCCGAGCGCTCCGGCGACGAGCGCCCCGATTTTGTCATCGGCCTGACCGACGTACTGGCGTCGGGCGTTATCTCGGCGCTGATAGACAAAGGCATCTCCGTCCCCGAGCAGGTCCGCGTGGCCGGCTGCGACGGCAACCCGCTCGCCTGGAGCGGGTCGGTCCCACTCACCACGGTGGCACCCCCAGGCTACGAGATTGGCCGCAAGGGCATTCAATTGCTCATGGAGCAAATCGAAAACAAAGCCCCGGCGAAGACCAAGCACGCCCGTATCGGTTCCGCCGCACGCATCGTCACCGCGGTCACGGCCGTCGAGGACATCAACCGCCAAGAGCTCGTACGCCCGTTTTTACTGGAGCGCGCCAGCACCCAGGCAAGCAGTCACACCGAAGCCACCGCCATCAACCTCGGCGCCTACCTTTAGCACACGGCCTTGACCGCGGCCGTCAGGTCGAACAACGTATCGAGCACGGCCTCGCAGCCATCCACCACGTCCTGCGGCAGCGGCACGATATCGGGAACGGCAAAGACATGGCAGCCGGCCGTGATGCCCGAGACGCAGCCGTTGCGCGAATCCTCGACCACGGCACATTCCTCGGGGGCAAAGCCCGCGCGCTCGCAGGCAAGCAGATACATCTCGGGATCGGGCTTGCCGTGCACAACGTCCTCGCCGCAAGTCACCGTCTCAAACTTGTCAAAGAGGCCGACCATCTTAAGGTTGCGCTCGGCCGTAACGAGGCGCGACGACGTTGCAAGGCCCACGTGATAGCCCGCAGCCAGCAGCTCGTCTATGCACTCGGCAGCGCCGGCCTTAAGCTCCAGATCGGTCTTGACCATCTCGTCGCGAATCTCCTTGTGGCGATGATAGAGCGCCTCGGCGGTTTCTCTGCTGCCGCAATGCGCCTCAAGGATGTCCATGACATCGGGCAGTGTGCGACCGATAAATTGATGAATCAGCGTGTCATCAATCGCGACGCCCAGCTCAGCAGCGGGCGCTTTCCATGCCTTGATGCCCAGACGCTCGGTATCGACCAGCGTTCCGTCCATGTCAAAAATAACAGCCTTGATCATATCGGTCCCCTCACCGGATTGCGTTACTGCCACTCTACCGCACTTTACAAACTTGTATATAACGTATATAGCATATTGTACTTTCGTTACATAGGTAGAAATCTTATGACAAGCAGCCCGGTAGGATTATAGTTTTCGACCGAGTACTCAACGATAAGGATCGTTTCATGATTTTAGACACCACGGCACCCGCAGAGGAGCTTCAGGACAAACTCGCAGCGCTCGAGCAGCTGCTTTTGGCATATGGACGCGTCGCCATCGGCTTTTCCGGCGGCGTCGACAGCAGCTTTTTGGCCGCGGTCTGCGCCCGTATCATGCCTGCCGACACGCTTCTCATCCACCTCACCACGCCGCTCATCGGCACGCCCGAGCAGGCTTCGTTTGAGCGGTCCGTTGACGGGCAAGCCGAAGAAGGGCCGCATTTTAAGCTCCCTGTGCTCAACCTTTCGGTCGATCAGCTGCAGCTCCCCCAAGTAGCCTGCAACGATGCCGACCGCTGCTACCACTGCAAGCACGCCGGCTTTACCGCTATCGTCAACCACGCCAAGTCGCTCGGCTTCCCCACCGTCATCGATGGCAGCAATGCAAGCGATCGCGGTGACTACCGCCCCGGCATGCGCGCGGCAGAAGAGCTCGGCGTACGCTCGCCGCTTATGGAGGTCGGCTTTACCAAGGACGAAGAGCGCAAGCTGTTGCGCGCATGGGGCTACCCCGTTTGGAACCTGCCGGCAGGCGCTTGCTTGGCCACACGCGTCCCTACGGGCGAAGAGCTGACGCGCGAGAAGATCAATCTAATCCGCGCCTGCGAGGACTACCTGCACGATCTTGGTCTGGCACAGGTTCGCGCGCGCTTGGTCGGCGGGTGCATGCATATCGAGGCCGCTCCCGCAGATGTCACTAAGATTGCCGCCCTCGGCAGTGCTGCCGTCGACGGCGAGGGCAAGACCCCGTTGCCCGCCGCCATCGAGTCCGCGCTGCGCGAGCTGGGCTGCGGCCACATCTCCTCCAAGGTCACCCCCTACATCCACGGCAACATGAATCTTTAAGTTACGCCGTTTTACAAACGGCGTAACCGCTCGGCGCTGCACAGGCCCCGGGCACGGCAATCTGACGTTCAACTGCACGGGCGCGACCAAAAGGCCAGCGCCCGCTTGTTTCACGTCATCTTGCCGCACCCGGAACCTGCTCGCTCGCGCATGCTCAACCTGAACACATAAATTGCCACCTTCCAAAAAGGGACAGGTTTATTTTGGCAGGTTTTATCTGGGGAAACGCCGAATAGCCCCACATTCACAACCGCCGCAGCTCCATATGAGGCAAATGAACCGGCGGCATTTGTCCCAAATCTTGAGTATTTGTTCGGCGGAGCGGCCTCAGCCGGCTCCTGCTAGACTGGTAGATTCCGAACCGTCCATCCAGGAGCCTCAATGTCGCGCAAGTCCGCCTACAAGCAAGTACTTTCCATCGGCACCGCCGTGGTGCTGGGGTTTGCGCTGTTTACGGGATCGCTCGACGGAGCTCCAAAGCTGCTCTCGCCGCAAAGCGATGAACAGGCGGCGGCTCTGGCCGAGAAGCAAAACGAGAGTCCCAACCGCACCGACAACGAGGCAGACCTGGTCGCCCGGCTCGAATCGGAAACAGCCAGCTCCGAGGACTCCGGCGATGGCTCTGAATCCGCCACGACCGACACCGCTGACGATGCCTCTTCAAACGTCACCCCCATCGACGAGGTCGAAAACCCCGATCTCAACCGCGCCCGCGGCGTATATCTCAGCAGCATTCCCGACTACGCCGGCAACCCCTACGTTGCCCTTCGCGCCAACAGCACGCACCCGCTCGGCACGCCGTCATTCACACTCGATGAATACGATCGCGCCACCGAAGAGGGCTGCTTTAAGAAATTCTCCAAGCTCGACAGCCTGGGCCGCACTCGCAAAGCGCTCGCCTGCGTAGGCCCCGAGTCGCTCGGACAGGGAAAGCGCGGCGATATCTCGCGCATCCACCCCGCCGGATGGCACCAGCAGCGCTACGACTTTATCCCCGGCCAGAGCCTCTATAACCGCTGCCACCTTATAGCCTGGTCGCTCTGCGGCGAAAACGCCAACCGCAAAAATCTCCTCACCGGTACGCGCTATCTCAACGAGACGGGTATGCTGCCTTTCGAGGAGCAGATTCTCGGCTACATCCACGACACGGGCAACCACGTGCTCTACCGTGTCACGCCCATGTACAACGAAGAGGAACTCGTCTGTCGTGGCGTTCGCCTGGAAGCACAATCAATCGAGGACCACGGCAAGACCCTGTGCTTTCACGTGTACTGCTACAACCTGCAGCCGCATGTGCAGATCGACTACGCCACCGGCCGCAATCAGGCCTCGGGAGACTAGGGCCGACCGCGCCTCCCGTAACCCAAAAAAGTGATCCGTTTTCCTCCGTCCCCAAGGGATCAAATAAGGCCGCCCCGGTTACCCAGGGCGGCCTTTTCGTCAGCACCTACATTGCAGACAAAACTACACGCTACTTGGCGCGGCCCTCCTCATAGCGCTCGACCAGCTTGGCCTGAACGTCATAAGGCACCTGCTCATAGCCCGCGGGCTTCATGGTAAAGTCGCCCGTGCCGCGCGTAATAGAGCGCAGACGCGTCGAATAATCCGTCAGCTCGGCCAGCGGCGCCTGGGCGATGACCACGGTATCTCCGCGCTCATCGGTCTCAATGCCCGTCACGCGACCACGCGAGGCCGAGATGTCGCCCATCACGGCGCCGGCGTAGCTCTCGGGGATAGTCACCGTGATTTCCTCGATGGGCTCCAGCACCACCGGGTCGGCATCGGCGCATGCCTTGCGCAGGCCGATGCGAGCCGCCGCGCGGAACGCCATCTCGTTGGAGTCGACGCTGTGATACGAGCCGTCGTACACAGCCACACGAATGCCCGTAAGCGGGTAGCCGGCAATAATGCCGTCCTTCATGGTCTCCTGGACGCCCTTGTCCACGGCGGGAATCAGCGAGCGCGGAATACGGCCGCCTACGACCTCGTCCACAAACTCATAGCCATCGCTCGTGCCGTCGGGCCCAATGAGTGGCTCAACGCGCAGCCAGCAGTCGCCATACTGACCGGCACCGCCAGTCTGCTTCTTATGGCGACCCTGGGCACTTGCCGTGCGGCGAATGGTCTCGCGATACGGAATGCGGATCGGCACGCTTTTGGCCACGACCTTGGTGCGGTCCTCAAGGCGATTGAGCAGGACCGAAACCTGTGCCTCGCCCACCGCCGAAATGATGGTCTGGCCGGTCTCCTCGTCGCGATCGATGCTCATGGTCGGATCGGCCTTGCAGGCCTTCTCGATAAACGTGTAGAGCTTCTCTTCGTCGCCGCGATTCTCGGCCTCAATGGCGATGCGGTACTGCGAGTTGGGGAACTTAAACGCCGCAGCCTCGACCTTGCCGGTAATCGAGAGTGTATCGCCCGTCTCGGCCGCCAGCTTGGGCGCCACGATAATGTCGCCGGCATAAGCGTGGCCGACCTCGGTCATGTCACGGCCGCACATCACATACAGGTGGGCCAGACGCTCACCCTTGCGCGTGCGCGCATTGACCAGCTCAAGGCCAGGCTCAAGCGTACCCGTCAGCACCTTGATAAAGCTGATGCGACCCTGTTGCGGATCGGCCAAGGTCTTAAACACAAACGCCACCGGGCGGTCATCGTCACTCGAGATCTTAAGCGAATCGCCGTCGATGAGCGGCATCTCGCCGTAGTCCGTCGGCGCCGGGAAGTACGTGGCGATATCGTCCATCAGCGAGTTGACGCCCTGCTCCTTAATGCAATCGCCCGCAAAGACCGGCACAAAGATACGCTCGGCGATCGCCTTCGACAGCAGGCCTTCAAGCTCCTCCTGCGTCAGCGTCTCCTCGCCTTCCAAGTACTTCATCATCAGTTCGTCGTCAGCCTCGGCCACCAGCTCGCACAGATGGTCATGGGCCTCCTCGGCCTGGGCACGATACTCCTCGGGAATCTCCGACTCAACGGCCTCGGCGCCGTTGCAGTGGCGCGCCTTCATGCGCACCAGGTCGATGATGCCGTCAAAGTCCTCGCCCTCGCCCCAGGGAAGGGTCACGGCGCCCAGGCGCGTACCAAAGCGCTCCTGCAGCAGGTCCATGGTGGTCGCAAAGCTGGCCTCGGAGCGCGACAGGCGGTTTACGAACACCGCACGCGCCAGGCGCAGGTCCTCGGCGGCATACCAGAGCTTAACCGTCGTAGGCTGCGGGCCGGCCTCGGCGTCGACCACAAACAGAGCCGTCTCGCAGACGCTCATCGCGGCAAAGGCGTCGCCGATAAAATCGGGATAGCACGGGGCATCGAGCACATTGATACGAGCGCCCTTCCAGTCGATCGGCGCAATGGTCGTCGAGATGGAAAACGCACGCTTGACCTCTTCGGGGTCATAGTCGAGCGTGGGCTTGGTGCCGTCGTGGCCGCCCAGGCGGGCGGTCTTGCCGGAAAGGTGGAGCATGGCCTCGGCGAGTGAAGTCTTGCCCACCCCGCCTTGGCCTACGAGCACCACGTTCCTTACGTTACCGGTCTTGGGAGCACCCATGATGACCTCCTTGCAGGGCCGCGCGCAATGCGCGACGCCAACGGGGAGAGTTCGCGGTCGGTGCCGTCCCGGGAGCAGCATGGTCGGCAGCCGAGCCGACTCACCCTCCAAATGTCCTATGCCACCACCCTACCCTCACGGGCGGCTGTCCATGCATACCTTTCGGCACACGTATGAATACAGGCGGCGAGAGGAAGAGACAAGCTTGTGAGGCGATTATTGAACCCCGTCGATGCAAACAAAAAGCCGCCACAGACCGTAAGACCTGCGGCGGCTTCGCCTTAATTAATAGTTGAGTAAATACCTGAGCCTATCCCTCGATACGGCTCAAGAACTCACGTGTGCGCCGCTCGCGCGGATGGTCTATGACCTGCTCGGCAGGCCCCTCCTCGACAATGCGACCGCCGTCCATAAAGACCACGCGGTCGGCAACATCGCGTGCAAATTGCATCGCGTGGGTCACGATTACCATCGTCATATTCTGCGCCGCCAGGTCCTTAATGACACGCAGCACCTCGGCCGTCAGCTCGGGATCGAGCGCTGAAGTCGGCTCGTCAAAGAATAAGATTTCCGGATCGAGCGCCAGGGCGCGGGCAATACTCACGCGCTGCTGCTGACCGCCCGAAAGCTCACACGGCACCTTGTTCTCGTTGCCCGTAAGCCCCATCTGCGCGATCAACTCACGCGCACGCGCCTCTGCCTGCTCGCGCGGGCGCTTGAGCACGCGGATCGGCGCGTCGATGATGTTTTTCATCACCGTATAGTGCGGGAACAGATTGTAGTTCTGGAATACCAGACCAAAACGCGAACGCGCTTGCTTGGGAACATCTCCCTTCGCATAGACCGCGCCCGATCCCGCATCCGTCGCAACCGCAAGGTCGCCAAACGAAAGCGAGCCGCCGTCGAGCGTCTCGAGCAGCGTGGCGCAGCGCAGCAGCGTGGACTTACCGCCGCCCGAAGGTCCGATAATCGCCACGACCTCACCGCGCTTGACCTCGAGTGAGATATCCTTGAGCACCTCATTGCCGCCAAACGCCTTACGCGCGCTTTCGATTTTCATCACTGAGTTAGTCATGATAATAGTCCAGCTTCTTTTCGGCGGCGCCCAGCAGCATCTCGACCACAAAGTTAAAGACCCAGTAGATCAACGCCGCAATCGCAAACGGCACCATGCTCACCTGCGAGGCGACCAGCGCCTTGGCGGTCGAGAACATCTCACCCACACCAATGGCAAACGCCAGCGACGTGTCCTTGACCAGTGTGATGATCTCGTTGCCCATCGCCGGCAGAATACGCTTAGCGACCTGCGGCATCACGATATACAGAAACGTCTGCATGCGCGAGTAGCCCAGCACCTCAGCAGCCTCGTATTGACCGCGCGGAATGGACTGCAGGCCCGAGCGATAGATCTCGGCAAAGTAACCGGCGTAGTTGATGATGAACGCCACGACACACGCCGTCCACTTGGAATCGGGCGTAAGCGAAATGCCGAACACGTAGTACGGGGCAAAGTAGATGGCAAACATCTGCAGCATGAGCGGCGTGCCACGCATGACCGAAATGTAGATGCGCGCAATCCAGCGAAGCGGCGCGATCTTACTCATACGCATAAACGCCACGGGGATTCCCAACGGAATCGATCCGAGCAGCGTCAGCACAAACAGCTGCAAACTGACCAAGAAGCCCTGGCCAAGCATCTGCATCATGACCTGAATAGACATTATTTCAAAACCCAATTATCGAAGGAAAGGCCGTAGCTCGCATACTTATCGCACAAGTCCTTGACCGTGCCGTCCTCGTAGAGCGCCTTGAGCGACTCGGTTACAGCATCGGCCGACTTGGTGTCACCCTTCTTAAAGCCGACGGCATAGTGCTCGCTAGACAGCGGCTTATCAAGCTGCGTATAAGCATCGGGCTTGGCGGCAAGCTGATACTGGGCAATCGAAAGGTCGCATGCCACGGCATCGACCGCGCCGCTCTCGAGCTGCATAAAGGCTGTGTTGTACTCACCGATGGTATCGAGCGTGGCAAACGTCGCGGCCAGATCCTTCTGGTCGCCCTCGAGCACATCCTGTGCGGCGGAATCGGTCTGGGTAATCACGGTCTTGCCGGCAAGATCGTCCCAGCTCTTGATACCCGCGTCCTTCTTGACCACGAGCACCTGCTCGTTGAGCATGTACGGCTCGGAGAACGTGTAGTCGTCCTCGCGACCCTCCATGGTAAAGCCGTTCCAGATGCAGTTGATGGCACCCGAGTTGAGCAGCGTATCCTTGGCATCCCAATCGATGGCCTCGTATTTGACCTCCCAGTCCTGCTTATCGGCAACGGCCTTGGCCAGATCAAGGTCAAAGCCCGTATATTCGCCGTCATCGCCCACAAAGCCGTACGGAGGATAGGACTTGTCAAAGCCCACCACAAGCTTTTTGGACTCCGCGGCACCCTTCGTATCCTTGGCCGCGGCAGAGCCGGCAGCAGAGCCCTTAGCGGCACCGCCGCCACAACCGACAAGACCAAGGCCGAGCACCGTGGCGAGCGAGCCGGCTAGACCAACAAACTGACGACGAGACATATCGGTATTCATGGTATTCCCCCTTGGTGGCACTTTAGTTAAGTAAAGTGAGTCATGTAACGTTCAGAATCATACACTTTACCTTGATAGAGTACAAGGGAGTATTTGCCCGCCGGGTGCCGGGGCAGGGGTTAAGTTTGCTGCTCTACAGTCCTGCTCACGACGGAGAGCACATTAAGTGCTCTCCTGTTCGTGCGGAATTCGCGACAAACTTAACCCCAGCCCCGGCACCCGGCGGGCAAACGTCGTTGGGCTTATCACTAACATGAAATGGGTGCTTGCATATCGTCCGCTAGCTTGGCACGGTACAATGCTTTCAGATTTCAATTTGTAAATTAGTGGGGTTAATTCATGGCAGAATCTCGTGCGGAGCGTAGGGCTCGTCGTGCTTTGATCGAAGCGACTGAAGGGTCGGAGGAGAAAAAATCTTCTAAGAAATCCAAGTCGTCTCAGGATGCGAAGGGCAAGGCTAAGGCCAAGCGCCCCAGTTCTCGTCGGAGCGAGGACAAGGCATCTCAGACTCGCTTCAAGCGCTCGCATAAAGATCCGGTTCCGTCTGCGCGCAAGGCTGTGGATCCCAAGTCCCCCTGCTCCATCATGAAAGCTTGTGGTGGGTGCACGGCGCTCAATCGTCCTTATAAGAAGCAGCTGGCGGCCAAGCAGGCTGCTATGGAGGAGCTGTTTGCTGAGCTCTGCGAGCGCGAGGGTATTGCCGTTGATCCCATTCGCGGTATGGGCGTTACCCTGGGCGACCCGGGCAAGTATCCTGCGCCGCGCGGTTTTCGCCATAAGGCCGCCACTCCCTTTGCCCCCGGTAAGGAGGGCGCTGTCCGCTGCGGTTTCTTTGAGCGCGGCACGCACAAGATCGTTGCCGTACCCGAGTGTCCTGTCGAGGCGCCGGGTGCCCGTCAGATTCTCAACGGCATCGCGCATGAGGCCGAGCGTCTGCACATTCCCGCCTTTAACGAGGACAAGCATCTGGGCTTGCTCCGCTATGCCGTCGTCCGCTGCGGTTGGCGTACCGACCAGATTATGGTCACCCTCGTGACCGCTCAGCGCGACTTGCCGCATGCGCAGGAGTTCTTTGAGGCTGTCGCCGCACTCGATCCGCATATCGTCACCGTTGCCCAAAACATCAACGGACGCCCCGGTAACGCCATCTTGGGTGAGGAGACTCGTATCGTCTATGGCGCCGAGTGCATGCGCGACCAGCTGCTCGGTTGCGAATTCGATATCTCCCCTACCGCGTTCTACCAGACCAACCCGCAGCAGACCGAGCTGCTCTACCAGCTCGCTATCGATGGCATGGATCTGCGCCAGGACGATGTGCTTATGGATGCCTACTGCGGCAGCGGCACCATCGGTCTTTGCGCAGCTAAAGAAGCCCAGAACAAGGGTATCGGCATCATGCTGCTCGGAGTGGAGCGCAACCCGGCGGGCATTGCCGACGCACGCCGCAATGCCGAGCTCAACGGCCTCACCCGCAGCGCTTGGTTTATGGCCGACGACGCCACCGATTACATCCTGGACGCTGCCGATAACAACGAGCGCGTTGACGTTCTCTCCATCGACCCGCCGCGCGCCGGCTCTACACCCGAGTTCCTCGAAGCCGCCTGCGCACTTAAGCCGCGCCGCATCACCTATATCAGCTGCAACCCCGTCACCCAAGAGCGCGACCTACACCAGCTCCTCGACGGAGGTTATCGCCTGCTCAAGATCACGCCGGTCGACATGTTCCCTCATACCGACCACACCGAGACCGTCGCGGTCCTCGAGCGCCGCTAATCCACCGGCACAAGAAAGGGGACGGCCCGTCTGGACTGCCCCCTTCGCTTGGTTTATGAACTCCGCTACATCCCCTTGCGCAGGTCGCACACGCCGGCTGCCGCCATCTCGCGCAGCAGCGTCTCGCGATCGCGCGTCACGATCAAATCCAGCGGGAAGTGAATCTCGTCGAGCATCTTGCGCGCGTGATCGAGCTTGCCAATGGCCATGCCAATGTGGGCATCGGTCGACACGCCAATGCCAACGCCCAGCTCGGCGCAGCGCTCGGCGATCTTGCGGCATACGGCCCAATGCTCAGTGTCGGCACCGTGCTCAAGACTATGGTTGTTGATCTCGATAATCTTGTGCTTGGCCTTGGCCGCCAACAGCACCTCGTCGATATCGAACGGCACGCCCGAGCGCCCCGCATGCCCCAGCATGAACACCTTGGGGTGCTCCAGGGCATTGATGTACATCTCGGTCGTCTCGGCGAGCGTCGCGCCTTCGGCAAACTGCGGGTTATGCACGCTTGCCACCAAATAATCCAAATTACGCGTCACCAAATCGAACAGCGAATGCTCACGACTATACGAATCGCCGGCGATATTGAGCGAAACGGGAATGTCCTCGCCAAACAAGCTTCCGTCCAGCGAAACGATATCGGCCTCGGCGCCGCGGAGCACCAGCACGCCGCTCCAAATGCGCGGCCAGATATCCTGGTTAATAAAGAACTGGAAACTGCGCAGGTCATTGGGGCAAGGCGTAACCATCGAGCTTAAATGATCGGCGGAACCGAGCACCTGAAGGCCACGCTCCGCCGCCCAATAGATGTTCTCCTCAATGGTTGAGTACGCATGCGCGGAGAACATCGTATGAGTATGGATATCACAGGAAAGCAGGTAGGGCATCAGGTCTCCTTGTCCAGCATGGCCGTCGCGTATATTCATTGTACGCATAGCTTTCGGCAGTCGTAAAACTGCTTCATCCCAATCACACAACGGCATAGACAACGGGGTCTGGCTTAACACCAAACCCCGTTTCACGTAAAACATTGTAAGCAGAGCGCTTTACTTTTAACGATACTCGTCCGCCAACTGTTTCCAAGCGGGTAGCGAATTGATAATCGTTTCGTAACTCACGCAATAGCCCAGGCGGAACCAACCAGGCATGCCAAAGCTGTCCGAGGGCACCGCAAGCAGCTCATACTTCTTCGCGCGCTCACAGAACGCATTCGCATCGGGCTCCAGTGCCTTCACCCACAGGTAGAATGCACCATCCGGCTCAACATAGGTGTAGCCGTACTCCGCTAGTGCGTCGGTAAGCGCGGTGCGGTTGCGAGCATAGGCCTCGACATCACTCGGCTCATCGATGCAATCGATGATCACGCGCTGGAAGAGCGCCGGTGCACACACGAAGCCCAGCGTACGGGCGGCACCGGCAACGGCGGGCATTAGACGAGCTGCCTGAGGATTCGTATTGGGAACCAGGATCCACCCGACGCGCTCGCCCGGTAGCGAAAGCGACTTGGAATACGAGTAGCACACGATGGTGTGCTCGTAGATCGAAGGCACCCAAGGCACCTCGGCGCCATAGACAATCTCGCGATACGGCTCATCAGAGATGAGCATAATCGGATTCTCGGGATCGCGCTGAGCGTTGGCCTCGCGCAGAACATTGGCCAGTCGCGTCAGCGTGTCGCGTGTATATACGGCACCAGTCGGATTGTTGGGCGAGTCGATGATGACGGCAGCCGTCTTATCGGTAATCACCTTGAGCACGTTACTCACGCTCAGCTGGAACGTATCTTCATCGGCGAGCGCCTCAACACACGTGCAGCCGGCCTTCTCAATCCACACGCGATACTCCGGAAAGTACGGGGCGATAACAACAACCTCATCGCCCGGGTTCGTAACGGCATTGAGCGTGCAGGTGAGCGAAGCCGCGGCACCCACCGTCATAAAGACGTCCTTGCCCTCATAGCTCGTGCCAAAGCGACGGTTGAGCGAGTCGGCGACGGCTGCTCGACATTGCGGCAGACCCGGCGCAGGCGTGTATCCATGCAGCTGGTCGCTCGGCAGCTCCAAGGCCTTCTTAATGGACTCAGCCACGGCGGCAGGTGCCGGAACGCTCGGGTTACCCAGCGAAAAATCGAATACGTTCTCCGCACCGATCTGCGCCTTGCGCTCAAGGCCATAGCTAAAGATCTCACGGATGATGGAGCTTTCCGCACCGCGAGCATACATAGTTTCGTTGATCATCTGTTCCCCTTTCGCATAGGCGCTATTGTACGCTTTAGTCGGGCAAAGCGCCGCAGCAATGTTGATTGGGGACAGACTTAAATGCGTGAAAACGCTCATTTAAGTCTGTCCCCAATCAACGAAGAAAAAGCCTCCGCAGGTTTCCCCGCGGAGGCTTTCGCTACAAGGACTATTTGTCGGCGTCGGTGTTGCCGTCAGCGTTGACGGCATGGTCATCGCCGGCATCATCGGATGCGGCTTCGGCATCCTCCTGCATGGCCGCCTGCGCAAAGGCCGCAGCATCAGCCGCCAGCTCCTCCTCGCTCATGCGAGGCAAGCGCTTCTTGGTCGGCATGCCGGCCGCCTTGGCATTGCGCTCCTCCTTGGCCGCCAGGATATCGCCCTCGCGCTCAAGGTAGGCATCCCACTCATTGCCGAGCAGGGCGTTCACGGCGTCGCCTTCGACGGTCTCGCGCTCAAGCAGCACCTTCGCCATCAGGTCGAGCTGATCGCGACGGGCATCCAGGATCTCGACCGCACGACGATGGGCCTCACGCATAATGCGCTGAACCTCGATATCGATGCGGCGCGCCGTCTCCTCGGAGTAATCCTGGTGATCGGCGTAATCGCGACCAAGGAATACCTGATGCTGCGCCTCACCAAACACTTGCGTACCCAGTTCCTCGCTCATGCCCAGGCGCGTGACCATCTCGCGCGCCATCTTGGTCGCGCGCTCCAGATCGTTGCTCGCGCCCGACGTGATGTCGTCGCACATGAGCTCCTCGGCAACGCGACCGCCCAAGAACACGGCGAGCTCGTCGAGCATCTCGTTCTTGGTCTTGAGGAAGTGATCCTCCTGCGGAAGCTGCAGCGTGTAGCCCAGAGCCTGGCCGCGGCTGACAATCGAAATCTTATGAACCGGATCGGAATGCTCCAGGATGTGGCCCACCAGGGCGTGACCGCTCTCGTGGTAGGCAATCGTGGTGCGCTCGGCCTCGGTCATCACGCGACCCTTGCGCTGCGGTCCGGCAATCACGCGCTCCATCGATTCCTCGACCTCGTCCATCGAGATCACAGAACGATGACGGCGAGCGGCCAGCAGCGCAGACTCGTTGAGCAGGTTCGCCAAATCGGCACCAGTAAAGCCAACGGTCATCTGGGCGAGCTTCTCAAACTTAACGTCCTCGTCCATCGGCTTGTTCTCGGCATGCACGCGCAAGATCTGCTCGCGGCCCTTCACATCCGGACGGTCGACCGTAACCTGACGGTCAAAACGGCCGGGACGCAGCAATGCCGGATCCAAGATGTCAGGACGGTTGGTCGCAGCGATTAGGATGACCGACTCGCTTTCCTCAAAGCCGTCCATCTCGACCAGCAGCTGGTTGAGCGTCTGCTCGCGCTCGTCGTGACCGCCGCCCAAGCCAGCTCCGCGCTGACGTCCCACGGCATCGATCTCATCGATGAAGATGATCGACGGGGCCTGGGACTTGGCCTCCTTAAAGAGGTCACGCACACGGCTGGCGCCGACACCTACGAACATCTCGACAAAGTCGGAACCCGAGATGCTAAAGAACGGCACGCCCGCCTCGCCGGCAACGGCCTTGGCCAGCAGCGTTTTACCGGTGCCCGGAGGGCCAACCAGCAACACGCCACGCGGGATCTTGGCGCCCAGCTTGCGATAGCGATCCGGATCGCTCAAATAGTCACGGATCTCCTCGAGCTCCTCGACTGCCTCGTCCACGCCGGCAACGTCTTCAAACTTGACCTTGGGGCGTGTGGCCTCGTTGGTCTTGGCGTTGGTCTTGCCAAACTGCATGTTCCTGTTGTTGGCGCCCATCATCTGGCGCATAAAGTAGAACATGATGGCGATAAGGGCGATCGTCGGAAGCACACTCATCGCCAAGTCGCCCCAAAAATCGGGATCGTTGGTGTTGACGATGTACTTGGTATCGGGGTGCTCCGCCATGAGCTCGGCAAGCGAATCGGAGCCGACATAGGTCGAGGAGAAGCTCTTGAGCTCGCTCGTATCGCCCTTGTCCTTCTTCGTCTTCCAGTAATGACCCGTCACGCTTCCGTCTTGAACCGTATAGGTCAGATCTTCGACGCGATCCTGCTTGATGGCGCTGACCATCTCGCTCGTCGCGAGCTTAACGGTATTGCTGGAGCTGGCAAAGCCGGAGCCCATATTAAAGAAGGCATAGCCCAGAAGCGCGCAAGCCAAAAGAAAATACAGCCAGCCCGTACGCGTGGGCTTCTTGCCTCCGGGCATCCCCGGGATCTTAGGCTCCCGGGGAGTCTGGGAATTGTTATCGTTACGGTCGTCGGGCATCTTACGAATAAACCTCCGGTTTCAAAATGCCCAGATACGGAAGGTTGCGATAGCGCTCGGCATAGTCGAGGCCGTAGCCCACCACAAAGGCATCGGGGCAATGGGTTCCAACATACTTGGGCGTGATGGCCGAGACGCGGCCCTCAACGTCCTTCCACAGGAAGGCAGCGACCTCCAGAGAAGCGGGCTTGCGGCTCTCGAGGTTCTTCATCAGATACTTGAGCGTCAGGCCCGAGTCCAGAATGTCCTCGACGATCAGCACGTCGCGACCGCGGATGTCGATATCCAGGTCCTTAATGATACGCACGATACCCGAGGACTTCACGCCGTCGCCGTAGCTCGAAACAGCCATGAAATCGATGTTGGTCGGCAGCTCGATCTTGCGCATCAGGTCGCCCATAAAGACCACGGCGCCGCGTAGGACCGCAATCAGCACCAGATCCTTACCCGCGTAGTCGCGAGTAATCTGTTCGCCTAGGCGAGAGACGATACCGTCGATATCCTCCTGCGTAAACAGAACCTTCTCGATATCCGGATGTTGAGAAGCCATGACAACCCTTTCTTGTGCTTATCGCCCACACACCGCCGTATGGACGCGAACTACACATTCTAGCAGCGCACGGGGTATATTTACCAGCCCGTGCGCCATCAGCGCGGGAATACCGTCAACGTCGCACAGAATAGTAGGCGCAAGGCGCTATTCCGCATCGACTACGCGGAGCAGATATGCCACGCGCGTTGCGGCCGTGCATTTAAAACGCTCGTCGGCCCGAACGCCCGCAACCCACACCACGGCTCCTCCCGGAGCCGTTCTTACCACGGGCACGCCAGAGCGTTCGGAAACGGGAATGCGCGCCTCGTTGAGCAGGTCGGACACTTTCTTGCTTCGACCACTCATTCCCAGCGGGCACATCACATCCCCCGGCACAGGGTTATCTACCCACAAGCGCGCCGATCGAGCCTCAGCGGGAATCTCTCCGCACGAGCCAGCGAGCATCCGATCGCTATCGCGGTCGGCAAAGCCCAAGGCTGCCGCATCCACGATAGCGGCCACCTCTCCGGCAACCACAAGCTCACGGGCTCGACGCACGACATCGTATCCCGGCTCAACGGCCATCGGCTCGGCCACCAGCATACGCCCCGCCCCCAACGACAGGCGCCCGGGAACGGAGATCCAGTCGGCAACTAAGCCCTCGCGCGCCACCGGGGCCTTGAGTGCCAGCATTCCAAACTCCACGCGCGCATCAATTCCCGCCGGGAGTGTGACCGAGCCCGCACCCTCGGCAACACAGGCGAGCACGCGCTCCACATGCCGCATCTCCGGCCGAGCATCGGGGTCGATGCGCTTAATTGCCAGTCGCACCATGCGCCGCGCAATCACCACCTCGGCCGCAGCAAGGCGGCGCGCGTCGAGGACCAGCGCACCCGCCACTTCCTTGCGCAGGCAGCTTCGAAACGCCTGTGCCGAGAGTTGAGACAAAAACGCATCCTCGTCGCCCAGGATCTCGCAAGCGGCACCAATCGTCTTGCAGACGTTCGCGTTGCGCTGTGCCACCACCGGCATCACCCGGTGGCGCACATAGTTGCGCAGGTACGAAACGTCCTCGTTGCTCTCATCCTCCCGCCATGGCTGGCCATGCACCTGCAGATAGTTCACAAGCTCATCATGCGTGAGGTCGAGCAAGGGGCGTACCACGATGTTCCGACGGCGTGGGATGCTCGATAGACCAGCGGGCCCCGACCCCTTAATCGCATTCATCAAAAACGTTTCCGCGCGGTCCGACGAGGTGTGCGCCGTACAGATGCGGGCCGCCGTCCGCGGTGCGCCCGTCTGGGCGCAGAGCTCACGAACGCATCTCCGTGCCGCGGCATAGCGTACCTCACGGGCAGCCGCCTCGATATTGCCCGATTCATCATCAAAATAGGCATGCTCAACACACAGCGGCAAGCCATATTGCGCGCAGAGCTCGCGCACAAAGGCCTCATCGCCATCCGACGCCTCACCACGCAGATGATGATTTACATGCAGTACGTGCAGACGCTCGCGCGCAATGGAAGCGACGCCGCGCCCGTCCATGATATCCAACTTTGATGTGCATGCCATAAGAAGCAAGGCCGTCGAGTCCGCACCACCTGATACCATGAGCACCACAGGAGCAGCCGTCTGCCGCGTCGCCAGGGCGTAATCATCCGCCCGCGACGCAGCATGATGTCCATAGTGCTGAGATACCGTTGGCATTCGCTTCCTCCTCTATTCGTCCGCACCCATTGTATCCTTTGGAATCTTATGTCTCGCCTGCACCTTCATATCCTCGGCAGCGGCTCAAAAGGCAACTGCGCACTCATCGAGGGACCGCAAGGTCTCATCATGATCGATGATGGCCTGTCCCGCCGCGAGACACTTAAACGCATGGCGGAGCTTGGCCTCTCGGCAGACGACGTTGCCGCGCTTGTAATCACCCATGAGCACAGCGACCACATCAAAGGGCTCGATGTATGGTGCAAGCACTGGCATGCTCCCCTCTTTGCCAGCAGGGGCACGCTTTCGTGCAAAGAAACCCTCGCACATCTACCCGTAGAGGAATTTGACCCCGGCGACACGCTTCCCATTGCCGGCATCCGCGTGCGAACCTACCCAACTTCGCATGATGTCATCAATCCTGTCGGTTATCGATTCGACACTCTCGATGACTCCATTGGCTTTGCTACCGACACCGGAGAGCTAACCAAACAAGCTATAGACACCCTCGAAGACTGCCGAGTTCTTGCACTCGAGAGCAACCACGATGTGGCCATGCTGCGCCAAGGGGATTACCCCCGCTGCCTCCAAGAGCGAATTTTATCTGCAAAAGGCCATCTCTCTAACGACCAAGCCGCCAACGCAGCGCGTGGGCTCGTCACCGATCGCACCGAACAACTCATCGCCATGCACATCAGCCAGGACAATAATCGTCCAAGCCTTACCGTCAAAAGCTATGCCAACGCGCTTGATGCAAGTCTCGATGATGAACTCGGCAGTTCTGCCACCCGTCTTCAAGGGCCGCGGAAGCTCTCGATACGCCCTGCAAGCCAGTATCAACCGACAACCATTCAATAGCCCCTCAAGACAACAAAGGGGGGGCCTGGGAATCACTTCCCAGCCCCCTTAACTCATACTCTCGATTGAAGCAGAGCCATCGTTAGTCGATGGAGATCTTCGTAACGTTCTTCTTCTCGACAATCTTGGGAACCGTAACGGTCAGGATGCCGTCAGCATACTTAGCCGAAAGGCCCTCGCTCGAAGCGTCCTTCAGATACACGCCGCGCGTCGCGCTGTACGAGCTAAACTCCTTCTGCAGGAAGTTCTTGCCCTCGTTCTCCTCGTCCTCCACAACGTTCACGCTAATCGACAGGCGACCCTCGTTAAGCTCAACGTCGATATCATCCTTAGCGACGCCGGTCAGATAGGCCTTGACCTCATAACCATCGCCCTTGTCCTCGACATCAACGGGGAACGCCTTGGAAGCAATCGAGTTGTTTGCAAGATCGGTCATATCATCAAACAAATCGAACAGCGAGCTAGCAGAAGGACGAACGCCAAAAACCGAACGATAAGGAACCATGCTTGCCATGTTTACCACTCCTTTTAAGGACTGCCGAGTCATCTTCTAGTTGACTGGGACTTCTTTTGACGCTGTTATATATGCCCAGCCGCTTCTTATATATACATCGACTATAAAGTTTTTTGAGTCTATTGATATAAGCATATCTAAGTCTGGTTGACTAAGGTTTTGTCTAATAAACGGAATTTGAACGAAGGCTTAAATAATGTATGCAATCCCATCAAAACTAGACGGCTGGCTTACAATGGGCGCATACACGATATTGATGACGAGCTAAGGGCATCATGGACGATCAAAAACAGGACAACACGTTTATGCCGGAGCAGGACGAAGCATCCAGCCCGCAACCGATTCGATTCCATCGCCCCCACATCTCGCAAGAGCCCATCAATGGCCCAGAGCCCAAATATGTGACAAGAAACCGATATCAAACGCTCGAAGAAGCCCAAACGGGACGTAAACATATGGGCGTTGCCTCGGGAGACCCTGTATATCTGAAAGACGCACCATTATCTAAAAACAGCGCAGCTAGTGATGAGCCGATGAAAGCATCCGCCGCTCATCAACAAAGAGGGCCTCGACCCAAGCAAACCTTGACGCATTCGGCTCGCTATCTCGAGACTCCAAAACAGGGAAAATCAATCTTCGTTTCGTCAAGTAAACGACGCAAGCAGCATCAGCTGACAATCCTGCTTATGATCATTGCGGCCATAGCAGTTGCCCTTGTTATACGATTAATTGTCTTTAAATAAAGGCTCAATACCGAAAACAACAAGATCGTCTGGTGTAATTGAGTCATTTACACCCCGTAAACGCAAGAAGGGGGAGGCCGCGAGGCCTCCCCCTTCTTCAATCTCGATGACGGCTCGGTGCCGTCCACCGGTCAGCGGCGCCCTGGCCTCCCACGGGCTGGCCCCGCAGTACTCTCGGCGCGATGGGGCTTAGCTTCCGGGTTCGGAACGGGACCGGGCGTGCCCCCCATGCTCT
>ENA-OQHD01000063-OQHD01000063.1-human-gut-metagenome-genome-assembly--contig:-NODE-63-length-46242-cov-20.911092_pt1 | contig 46242 bp, 44 predicted proteins | sample MGYA00242560_ERZ504711 | MGnify/ENA primary metagenome ERZ504711 (study PRJEB26092, sample SAMD00036198) | human gut metagenome | host: Homo sapiens | study: EMG produced TPA metagenomics assembly of...
GAACAAATACAACGAGCTTGCCGCCGATTTGCCGGACGATGTGATCCGCGTAGCGGAATCTGGAAGTGTTCGGATCGGTAGGAACTTGAGGATTATGCCCGCGCCGGAGCCGACGCGGTGCTGGTTGGCGAAGGTGTCGCAACCGCATCCAACCATGAACAGGCTGTGGAGCGACTAGTAAAGGGCAGGAGCAAGAGTGAAAGCATCCGAACAAACCCCGTTGGCAAGTCATGAAGGACCGTATTTCGGTCAGTTCGGTGGACGCTATGTGCCGGAAGCGCTGATTACAGCGCTTGACGAGCTTGAACGTGTCTACGAGGAAGCCAAGGCTGATCCGGAATTTCATAAGGAACTGGCTCGATTGAACCAGCAGTATGTCGGTCGTCCGTCACCGTTGACCGATGCGCCGCGCTTTGCCGAGCGTCTGAGGGAAAAGACTGGTCTTGACGCCCGCGTGTTCCTCAAGCGTGAGGATTTAAACCACACTGGCGCGCACAAGATCAACAATGCACTCGGTCAGGCCCTGCTGGTCAAGCGCATGGGCAAGACTCGGGTCATTGCTGAAACCGGTGCAGGTCAGCACGGTGTCGCCACCGCTACGGTGTGCGCCATGCTTGGACTGAAGTGCCGTATCTACATGGGCCAAATCGATGCGCGTCGTCAGGCCCTGAACGTTGCACGTATGCGCATGCTTGGTGCGGAAGTCGTGGAAGTCACCTTGGGCGATCACATCCTTAAGGACGCCATCAACGAGGCTCTTCGTGACTGGGTTACCAATGTAAAAGACACTCACTACCTGCTGGGCACTGTTGCCGGTCCGCATCCATTCCCGGCTATGGTGCGCGATTTCCAGAAGATCATCGGCGAGGAAGCTAAGCAGCAGCTTCAGGATTGGTATGGTATCGATCACCCGGATGCGGTTTGTGCATGCGTCGGTGGCGGTTCCAATGCCATCGGCATCATGAATGCGTTCCTTGATGACGAACGCGTGAACCTGTACGGCTATGAGGCAGGCGGCAATGGTCCGGAATCCGGACGCCATGCCATTCGCTTCGCACCGGGAACCGGTGAACTGGGTATGTTCCAAGGTGCCAAGAGCTATCTTCTTGAGAATTCCGAAGGCCAGACCCTCGATACGTATTCCATCTCCGCTGGTTTGGACTACGCCTCTGTGGGCCCGGAGCACGCATGGCTCAAGGAAATCGGACGTGTCAATTATTCTTGGGCGACCGATGAGGAAGCCATGAGCGCTTTCAAGGATCTCTGCGAGACCGAAGGCATTATTCCGGCGATCGAAAGTTCCCATGCCGTTGCAGGCGCATACAAGGCGGCTGAGGATCTCAAGGCCAAGGGATATGAGCATCCGGTCATGATCATCAACATTTCCGGTCGTGGGGACAAGGATATGAACACTGCCGGCAAATGGTTCGGTTATCTGACCGACGAGCAAGCCAAAGCGCTCGAAGCCAATGGAGCCCAGGGCAATAACGCGGACGGCGAGTGAAAGAAGGAGTATCCATTATGACGAACGCAACAGTAACCACGCCGTCCGGGCAGCCTCTCGGCATCAGCCATAAGCCGAGTCCGACGGAAGCCATGTTCGATGAATTCAAAGCGGCGAACAAGCCTGCATTCATCGGTTATCTTCCATATGGATTCCCTGATTCTGACTATTCGTTGAAAGCATTCCGCACCATGGTTGAGCATGGCGTCGATGCCGTCGAGATTGGTCTGCCGTATTCCGATCCGGTTATGGATGGTCCCGTCATCCAAGCGGCTTCGCAGATCGCCATTGACAACGGCGAGAAAATCGCGAACGTGTTCAAAGCCGTCGAAACCGTGGCCAACGCCGGGGGAGTCCCTCTGGTGATGAGCTATTGGAACCTCATCTACCATTACGGCGTGGAACGTTTCGCACGCAATTTTGAAAATGCCGGTGGCGCCGGCCTGATTACTCCGGATCTCATTCCAGACGAGGCAGGTGAATGGATCGAAGCTTCGGACCGTCATGGACTTGACCGAATCTTCCTCGTGTCCCCGGACTCCACCGACAGCCGTTTGAAGGTCGTGGCAGGCAACGCTCGCGGCTTCGTCTATGCGGCAGCCCGTATGGGCGTCACTGGCGAACGTTCCACCATCGATGCTTCTCCGGAAGAGTTGGTGGCACGCACGCGCAATGCCGGCGCGAAGAACGTCTGCGTTGGCATCGGCGTTTCCACCGCCGAACAAGGCGCGCGAGTCGGCTCATACGCTGATGGCGTCATCGTCGGATCCGCATTGGTGCACACCATGCTTGACGAATCCGGGAAAAACGCAGTCGATGAGGCCACGGGTCTCAAGGCGTTGGCCGCCAAAGCCGAAGAGCTTGCGGACGGCGTCCATAACGCGCGTGTCGCAAAGTAAACCATTCTGACGATTTCGGTGGTCCACGCACCATATCGGATGCGTGGACTACCATCAGGAAACCATGACACTTGCATACATTCCATCGCCAACGATTTCGCAGTTTTCCATCGGTCCAGTAACGATTCATATCTATGCGTTGTGCATTTTGATGGGAATCGTCCTTGCAGTATGGATAACCACCACACGTTGGAAAAAGTTGGGTGGCAATTTCGACCAAGTGCTTGATATCACTCTGGTCAGCGTGCCTGCGGGCATTATCGGCGCACGACTTTATCACATCATCACCACGCCTGAACGTTTCTTCGGACCGGATGGCGACTGGGCGGAAATGTTCCGCATTTGGAATGGCGGACTTGGCATCTGGGGCGGCGTGCTGTTCGGAGCGCTGGCCGCATGGGCATGGTGCCGTCATAAGCACTATCCAATGGCCTTGCTGGCTGACGCCATCGCTCCGGGCCTGTTGGTAGCGCAGGCTGTTGGCGTTTGGGCAACTGGTTCAACCAGGAACTGTATGGCGCTCCGACAACGCTTCCATGGGGTTTGAAACTCAACATGGAAGGCACTGCCATCGGGCATAGCGAACAGTGCTATGACGGAGCCACATGCCCGAGTGGCACGCTGTTCCATCCGACGTTCTTGTACGAGATGATCTGGAACCTCATCGGCGCCGCGATTATCGTATACATCGGTTCCAAAGCCATGAAGAAACTCAAGGCAGGTTCCCTGTTTGCCGTGTACATCATGTGGTACACCCTGGGACGCACTTGGATTGAATCCCTGCGTATCGATTATGCGCACGAATTCTTGGGCGTGCGCATCAATGTGTGGGTCTCCATGGCGGTGTTCGTGCTCGGCGCGGTGTCATTCATCGTCGTGCAGCAAATGGGCAAAGACACTGACCTGTTGGCGGAGAAGCTTCGTACCGTCACCGAAATCGAGCAGCGTCTTGAAAACGGTGAATCGGAGGATTCTTCGGATTCCGTGGTGTCTTTCCCCGAGCAAACGGTTGATGAAATCAAAACCAACGATGCCGAAACTGTCTCGAATACCGACAAGCAGCCCGGCATCAAATAACAGCAAGTCGATTACCTTTCATAGAATAAGAGCCATGACTATTCAAATCGCACCAAGCATCCTGTCCGCTGATTTCTGCAACCTTGAGCGCGACCTCAAGGCCATCTCCAATGCAGATCTCGTTCACGTCGACGTGATGGATCATCATTTCGTTCCGAATCTGACCTTGGGCGAGCCGATTGTGGCTCGTATCTGCGAAGTCACCGATCTTCCGGTCGACGTGCATCTGATGATCGAGGACCCGGATCGTTGGGCACCCGAATATGCCAAGTTGGGCGCTGCATCCGTAAGCTTCCACATGGGGGCAACCCACGCTCCGGTGCGTCTGGCGCGCCAGCTGCGCGAGATGGGTTGCAAGGCTTGCTTCGCGGTGCGTCCGGCCGAACCTGTCGAGCCGATTTTCGATATTCTCGACGAATTCGACATGATTCTTATCATGACCGTCGAGCCCGGCTTCGGTGGCCAGAAGTTCCTTGACAACCAGATGGCCAAGGTACGTCGTCTGCGTGACGAGATTACCCGTCGCGGCCTCGCCACCAAGATTCAGGTCGATGGCGGTGTCAGCCCGAAGACCGCGCACATTGTAGCCGAGGCCGGTGCCGACGTACTGGTCGCAGGTTCCGCCGTGTATGGTGCCGAGGATCCTGCGGAAGCCATTGATTCCATCCGTGAGAAGGCTGAAGCCGCATTCAAGGCCTGAACCTACCAATATTTCGAGGATAGATACGAATAATGAAGACTTTTGAATCCCTCTTTGCTGAATTGAGCGAGAAGGCCGCAGCCAAGCAGGCTGGCTCGCTGACTGTCGACGAACTGGGCAAGGGCACGCATTTCATCGGCAAGAAGATTGTCGAAGAGGCGGGCGAAACCTGGATCGCAGCTGAGTACGAAGGCGCCGATCGTACTGCGGAAGAGATGAGCCAGCTCATCTACCATCTGCAGGTCATGATGATCGACCGAGGCATCACACTCGAAGACATCTACAAGAATCTGTGAGCTTTTTGGCCGTGCCATAGGAGGCGTGGCCATTTTTGGGAGGGAAAATGCTGAGAATCGCCGTGCCCAACAAGGGCATGCTGTCCGAACCTGCATGGAACATGCTGGCCGAGGCCGGCTATCGCCTGAGGAGCAATCCGCGTCAGCTGGTTGTGGAGGATCCCGACAATGACGTGGAGCTGTTCTACCTGCGTCCGCTCGATATCGCTGTCTACGTTGGCCGAGGCACCATCGACGTCGGCATTACCGGTCATGATCTGCTGCTCAACTCCGGTACGGATGCCAAGGAGCATATGGAGCTTGGCTTTGGCGCTTCAACGTTCCGTTTTGCAGCCCCCAATGATTCTCCGATTAGCAAGCTCGAAGATATCGAAGGCAAGCGCGTCGCCACCAGTTTCGACAAGCTTGTGCATGATTATCTGGCTGAGCATGGCATCAACGCTGAAACCGTACACCTTGATGGTGCCGTCGAATCGTCAGTGCAACTCGGTGTGGCTGATTTGATCGCCGACGTGGTATCCACGGGCACCACGCTCCGTAACGCCGGCCTGCGTATTTTCGCGGAACCGCTGTTGCATTCTGAAGCTGTGCTCATTCGTTCCCCGCGTCTTGCTGAAGATGATGATCGTTTGACGATTCTTAGCCGTCGTCTGCAGGGCGTGCTCACTGCTCAGCGTTACGTGCTCATGGATTACGATATTCCAGTCGAGAAGGTTTCCGCGGCTGTGGACATCACGCCTGGATTCGAAAGCCCGACGGTTTCCCCGCTTCATGACAAGCAGTGGGCGGCCGTGCGTGTCGTTGTGCCGAAGGCCAAGGTCAACCAACTCATGGACCAGTTGTATGAAGTTGGTGCTCGTGGCATAATCGTCACCGCTTTGCAGGCCTCGAGAATGTAATATTGCTCGAAGTATGAGCAAACTGATTATCAAAAAAGCAGTACAGTCCGGAACCGCGGGATATCTATTTCACGGTTCCGAACCTTATCAGCCTGTTGCGAATCATTTCGATTCCCTTCATCTCGGTATTGGTCTCTCGCCATGAGATGGTGCTTGCATTGATTGTGCTTGCGCTGTCGGCGGTGTCCGATGGCTTGGATGGTCTGATTGCACGCTCGTTCAATCAGGTGAGCAAAATCGGGCAGATCCTCGATCCTATTGCAGACAGATTATTGATTTTCTGCAGTATTCTCGCGCTTGGAGTCGCTGACATCATTCCATGGTGGATGCTGATCGTCGTCGGATTGCGAGATTTGATCATGGCGATTCTTGTACTGGTTTTGGCGCAGCGTGATTACGGTCCGCTGCCGGTGCATTTCGTTGGAAAAGCAGGCACCGCCATGCTGATGATTGCCATTGTCGCCTTGATTTTCGCAGATATCTGGTCTAATTCGGCTACGGATACTTTGCATTTGTGTGGTCTCGCCACCGGCATATGGGGTGTGGGATTGTACTGGCTTGCCGGCTATATTTACATACGTCAGGGAATCCAGCTTCTGAAGAACGATAAGGATTGACTCACATGATGCATGATGCTCCGGAACGTGCGTCGTTCCCGGTGTCTCCGGAGAATACGCCTACGAAGCGGCGCGCCGTTTTCTCGGCGTCCTTCGCCGGGCTGACTTCGCATCATGTGCAGCCTGATATCGTGACATCCACTTCGCGCAGAAGGCGGAATCTGGATGATGACTCATTGCGGCTTATTGACGATTTGACCAATCGTCCGATGGACGTGATGTACACGGACTCGAGGTTGGCCACCAAAACTCCGTCATTGTTTTCGGTCTGGTTCACCCGGGTTTTGGTATTCCTTATCTGCATTGCCGTAGGCACGGCGGGAAGCGTGTTCGTCCGACAGCTGAGTACCGATCCACGTAAGGAAGTACGCAAGCAACTGTCAAGTCAGTTATCTGATCAAACGAAAAACGTCGAAACCCTCACCAAAGACGTGAACGCGCTGCGAGCCCAGGTTGAGGAGGAATCGAAATCCGTGTCGAACTGGTCTCTGAACCAGACCATACAGGATGACGAAATGGTCAATGGCGTACTTCCTGTGCAAGGCGAAGGCATCACGCTCACCATCGCCAATCCAATATCGGTGAGCGGAGACAACGCGGATTCGTCACTGCCAAGGGAAAACGGCAGCCAAGTCCGTGTGGTCACGGATTCCGATCTGCAGGTGCTTGTCTCGCTGCTTTGGCAGTCCGGTGCGGAGGCGATCGCCATTAACGGGTATCGTCTCGGTGTGCAGACTTCCATACGAACGGCAGGGACGACGATCCTTATCGGCGTCAATTCCGTGCAAAGCCCTATCGCATCGAGGCGATCGGCAATTCCAGTGCGCTTGCCAATGCGGTGAGCAAGAAAACGCAAAAACGTTTGTACGATGATTTCAAAGAAGCCGGTATCTATCCGCAGGTGAGCAGAAGCAAATCGATTACGCTGGAAGCGGCGGTGACCGGCGAAGTGACATATGCAAGGAAGGTCAAGTAATGGCAGCGGTCTTGGGACTTATCATAGGCGTGGTCATTGGCGTGTTCGTCCGGCCGGACATTCCCATTGCGCTTCAGCCGTATCTGCCGATTATGGTGCTGGCGGCGCTCGATGCGCTGCTCGGTGCCGCCCGAGCCTATTTTCAGCGTAGCTTTTCCGATAAGGTCTTCGTGATTTCCTTCTTCTCGAATGTTATTACGGCAACATTGTTGGTTTTCCTAGGCAACCAGCTTGGCGTCGGTTCCCAGCTGCAGACTGCGGTCATCGTCGTGCTCGGCATTCGAATCTTCACCAATGTGTCATCCATCCGACGTTTCATCTTCAAGGGATGACGGCGTATGAGCAGACGCAACGATGCCAACAAGGATGTACTCTCCAAGATCCACGAGCAGATCGTCAAAGACCAAAACAACGACAGCACCCAAACCGGATCGTTTCCTGTGGTCAGGCGCAAACCGAAGAGGGTTTCGCTGAATGCGAAGGCCACTCGCGCGCGCCTGTATTCAAGCGTGCTCGTAACCGTGCTTTGCGCGTTGCTGGGCTTCAGCTACGCTATCCAGCTGAACAACACGACCTCCACATATGAGACGATGAGCGAGGACGAGCTGACCAAGCTTATTAGCGAAACGAGTACGCAGGTGCAAAAGCTCGAACAGCGTAAAAGCGAACTATCCAATCAGCTTGACTCTCTGAAGGATACCGCCGACAAGAACGAGAAGGCAGCGGAAATCGCCAGGCAGAACGCTGAATCGAATGGCATTCTTTCCGGGCGTTTACCAGTATCCGGCGAAGGCGTGGTCATCCGTATTTCCAAAGGATCAAAGCGAGATATTGACGCGTCGATTTTATTCACCCTACTTGAGGAACTACGCAATAGCGGCGCGGAAGTCATTGAAATCAACGATATTCGCGTGATTACCAGTACATACATCAGCGATACGGCGGACGGTCTCGATTGCGATGGTACGAATATCAAGGCGCCGTTCATCATCAGGGCGATTGGAGACAGCGACAATCTGCAGAACGCGGTCAATCTCGCTGGAGGCGTCGGTTCACGTTTGAAAGTGAAATACGGAGCCACCGTGTCGATCGTGCCATCCGATAAGGTGGAGATCACGTCGACACGAAGCGCGCCACAATACACGTACGCGCATGTCGTCGAATAGCATCAAATACGATCCGTTAAAATATAATCGCGCTGTAGCATGCTGTTCACTCTTTCAGCGTGCCGATGTCTGCACTCAACCCTATCTTGTTCATCGTTGACATACAGTCCAGGCCTGCACATTAGTACCGCGGACCCCGATAGCAAAGGACAACTCATGGCTGAACAGACCATCTCCATTACACTCAACGGCGAAGCGAAGGAGGTGGCAGCAGATCAGACTGGCGTCCAGCTCTTCGCGGAAGACAAGAATATCATCGCAGTGCGTCTTAACGGCGAACCCCGCGACCTGTATACCGAACTGCACGACGGCGACGTCGTGGAACCGATTGCATTGGACAGCGAAGATGGCCTGGCCATCATGCGTCACTCCGCAACCCACGTTATGGCACAGGCCGTGCAGGAGATCCGTCCTGATGCCAAGCTCGGCGTCGGCCCGGTCATCAAAGACGGTTTCTATTACGATTTCGATGTCGAGACTCCGTTCACTCCTGACGATCTTAAAGAGATCGAAAAGCGCATGCAGCGCATTATCAAGTCCTCCCAGTCCTTCCGCCGCCGCGTGGTGACCGAAGAGGAGGCTCTGGCAGAAGAGTCCGATCAGCCGTACAAGATTGAACTCATCAAAGACAAGGAAGCCCACCTCGATCCAGAAGCCGCCACCGAAATCAGCGGCAAGGAACTGAGCTTCTACGACAACGTCGACCGTGACGGCAATGTGGTGTGGAAGGATCTGTGCCGCGGACCGCACCTGCCGAACACTCGCTATATCAAGGCGTTCAAGATCGAGCGTTCTGCAGCCGCATACTGGCGCGGAAGCGAAGCCAATCCGATGCTGCAGCGCATCTATGGCGCGGCTTTCGCCACTAAGGAGGACCTCAAGGCATATCAAACCCGCCTTGAGGAGGCCGCCAAGCGCGACCACCGCAAGCTCGGCGCGGAAATGGATCTGTTCTCCTTCCCGGACGAGATCGGTCCGGGCTTGGCTGTGTTCCATCCGAAGGGCGCCGCTGTGATCAACGCGATGGAGGATTACTCCCGCGAAATGCATCGCAAGCACCACTACAGCTTCGTGCAGACCCCGCACATCACCAAGGGCGGTCTGTATGAGACTTCCGGCCACCTGCATTGGTACAAGGATGGCATGTATCCGGCAATGCGTTTGGACGAGGAAAAGGATGAGAACGGCAACGTCGTCAAGCAGGGCTTCGACTACTACCTGAAGCCGATGAACTGCCCGATGCACAATCTGATCTTCAAATCCCGTCAGCGTTCCTACCGTGAGTTGCCGTTGCGTCTGTTTGAATTCGGCACGGTGTACCGCTACGAAAAGTCCGGCGAAGTGCATGGTCTGACCCGTGTGCGCGGCTTGACTCAAGACGATTCCCACATCTACTGCACCCGCGAGCAGATGAAGGACGAGCTGAAGAACCTGCTGACCTTCGTGCTTGGTCTGTTGAAGGACTTTGGTTTGGACGACTTCTATCTGGAGCTGTCCACCAAGGATCCGCACAAGTACGTCGGCTCCGACGAAATCTGGGAAGAGGCCACCAATACGTTGGCTGAAGTCGCCAAGGAATCCGGACTTGAACTGGTTGACGATCCATGCGGCGCAGCCTTCTATGGTCCGAAGATCTCCGTGCAGGCTCGCGATGCCATCGGCCGTACGTGGCAGGTGTCCACCATCCAGCTTGACTTCAACCTTCCGGAACGTTTCGGCTTGGAGTACATCGCTGCCGATGGCACCCACCAGCGTCCGGTGATGATTCACCGTGCACTGTTCGGCTCCATTGAGCGTTTCTTCGCCGTGTTGCTGGAGCATTATGCCGGTGCTTTCCCGGCGTGGCTCGCTCCTGTCCAGGTGCTTGGCGTGCCCGTTGCCGACGAATTCGCCCCACACCTGCAGCAGTTCATTGCCAGCTTGGAAGAGGAGACGGTTCGTTGCGAAATCGACATGTCCGATGATCGTTTCGGCAAGAAGATCCGTAACGCTTCCAAGTCGAAGGTGCCGTTCATCCTCATCGTCGGCGAGGAAGACATGAACAACAACGCGGTGAGCTTCCGCTTCCGTGACGGCAGCCAGCTCAACGGTGTGCCGGTCGATGAGGCCAAGGCGCAGATCATGACCGTGCTGAAGAAGCGCGTTCAGGTCAACAACGTCGACGATTTCAAGGCCGCCATCGCAGACTGATCTGATTCGTTCACGTTCGGTCGCATACGGTTATGAATTATGGGGGCGTGCAAGCATCACATACTGACGCTTGCACGCCCTTTTGCTTTCCGAAGAACAGGAATTCGCATGTTAGAACATCTCCGTGCACCATTCAAAAGACTTATCGAGCCATTCGCCAAGGCACTGGTATCCCTTGGCCTGACAGCGAATGCGGTGACGGTTATTGGCGCTATTGGAACCATTGTGGTGGCTTTCGCCACTGGCATTACGGGATGGTTGTTCGCCGGAGCGGTGGTGCTGACGTTGCTGGTGCTCGCCGATTCCCTGGATGGCTCAATTGCGGCACTGACCACGGGAGGCACCCAATTCGGTGCTTTTTGGATTCCACATTGGATCGTATCGCTGATTGGGCATTGCTTGCCGGAGTGGTCATCTTCTTCATCCTGCATGCCGATTGGTGGTATGACATCAACCGGTCAAGCCCGGATTGCATTAGTTGGATTGGTATCGCCGCAGCCATGGTGTCGATGATGACGTCGTTCGTGACGTCGTATGCGCGCGCCCGTGCCGAATCCGTCGGTTTCGAAGTGAAAACGGCATTGCAACGCGTGCCGACAGATTGGTCATCATTCTGGTGGGCATGGCGATTACCGGGCTCACGCACCAAGGGTTATGGCTGGCCATCGCCATGGTATTGCTTGCGGTTTTGGGACTCATTACCGTATTCCAACGCATTCTTGAGGCTCGTTGCCAGATGGCCGTCGGTCATAAGACGTATCAGTTGTGAACCGGCTGCATGAAACGGCCGTTGACGCGCCTGACATACGTATGTCGGGCGCTTTGTCTTAGAACCGCTTTAGAATCGTTTCGTTTGAAACATCCGCAACCTGCCTAGGAGCATTATGTCAGGTCATTCCAAGTGGGCGACCACCAAGCACAAGAAGGCCGCCATCGACGCGAAGCGCGGCAAGCTGTTCGCCAAGCTGATCAAGAACATCGAGATCGCAGCACGTATGGGTGGCGGCGATCCCGACGGCAACCCGTCCCTGTATGACGCCATCTACAAGGCCAAGAAGGCCTCCATGCCGGCCGACAACATCAAGCGCGCCGTCAAGCGTGGTTCCGGTGAGGAAGCCGGCGGCGCCAACTATGAAGACATCGTGTACGAGGGTTACGCCCCGGCAGGTGTTGGCCTGATCATCGAATGCCTCACCGACAACCGCAACCGTGCGGCCGCCGACGTGCGTTCCACCCTGACCAAGGGCAATGGCTCCCTGGCCACCACTGGTTCCGTGAGCTTCAACTTCGAACGCAAGGGACAGATCGTTGTTCCGGCCGAAGGCGTTGACTTCGACAACCTGTTCGAGAAGGCCGCCGAAGCCGGTGCCGAAGACGTGACCGACGATGGTGAGGTATTCACCGTCATCACCGATCCGTCCGACATGATCGACGTGCGCAAGGCTCTCCAGGACGCCGGTTTCGATTACGATTCCGCTGATCTGGTCATGATGCCGAAGAACGAGGTCGAGCTGAGCCTTGAGGATGCCCAGAAGGTCTCCAAGCTCATCGACAACCTCGATGATCTGGACGATGTCCAGAACATCTACTCCAACTGGACCGCCTCCGACGAGGTCATGGCCCAGCTTGACGAGGAGTAATCCAGCGTGATTATTCTTGGCGTCGACCCCGGGCTGACTCGCTGCGGGGTCGGCGTGATTGAAGCCGGCGCATACCGCCGGCTTTCTTTTATCCACGTGGATGTGGTGCGTTCCGATCCAAAAAGCCTCCCAGGATCTGCGTCTGCTGGCCATCTACAACGGCTTGGTGGAAAAAATTCGAACGATTTGCTCCCGATGCGGTGTCCATCGAACGAGTGTTCGCGCAAGAAAACCGTAACACGGTGCTGGGAACCGCACAGGCGGCAGGGTTGGCGATGCTCGCTGCGGCGCAACGCGGCATTCCTGTAGCGTTGCATACGCCGACGGAATCAAAGCTTGCAATCACCGGCAACGGCAAAGCAGAGAAAATCCAGATGGAACGTATGGTGGCGCGGATATTGGGATTGAACACGCTGCCAAAGCCGGCTGATGCGGCTGACGCGCTGGCTATTGCGATCTGTCACGCGTTGCGTCCGGCTGGTGCGCTGCAAGGCGGCGAACGCGAACAGCATCTCACGGCGGCGCAACGACAGTGGGCGCAGGCTTCGCAAAAAGCAGCGCGCAGACAAGGCGTCCGCAGAGGCATGTAAGCTGTATCGAACAGATGTTCTAGACCTGTGCGAAGGAGACGTCCATAATGATTGGCATGCTACGTGGCCATGTGGAGTCGGTAGACGCCGCATCGGCCATTATCGAGGTCGGGGGAGTCGGCTACGAGGTCAGGATGCCATCCGCCGACTTGGCTTCCATGCACGCCGGCCAGGAAATCAAGGTCTACACTTTGTTGAATGTGTCCCAGGACGCCATCACTTTATTCGGCTTCGGCACGCTGGCCTCGAAACGCATGTTCCTGCAATTGCAGAAGGTCAGTGGCATCGGACCGAAAGTCGCGCTATCGTTGCTGTCCACTTTGCCTCCCGATCGACTTGCGAGGGCTGTGGCGGATGGTGATGCCACTGCGTTGGCCAAGGCTCCGGGATTAGGCAAGAAAGGCGCGCAGAAAATCATCCTCGAACTGAAAGGTTCCATTGATCTGAGCCAGATCGAGGGTTCTTCCGCAACCGCTTCGACTCCTGAAGACACTGGGGCCGAACAGGTCGTCGAAGGTCTGATGTCTTTGGGATGGCACCAGCAGGACGCTGTCCATGCGGTGCAGACGGTTTGCGCCGATAATCAAATCGAGACGCCGTTGAACGCCGAGGATGTTCCACGCGTGCTGAAGCTCGCGCTGACATCGTTGGATAGAGGTAGATGAAACGGACCATTATGACGAACACTGATACATTCGAACAGCCGAACACCGGGGCGAACGAGGAATCCCTCCGTATGGTTTCCGCCGCACCCGTCGGCAACGAACCGGTCAGCGACGAGGAGCTTCGTCCTCATATCCTCGAGGGATTCATCGGACAGCCAAGGCTCAAAGCGCAGTTGCAGCTTTTCCTCGATGCTGCTCGAAAACGTGACGTTCCTCCGGACCATATCCTGCTTGCGGGGCCTCCGGGACTTGGCAAAACCACTTTGGCCATGATTGTGGCCAATGAATTGGAAGTTCCAATCCGCGTCACTTCCGGTCCCGCCATCCAACATGCTGGTGATTTGGCTTCGATTCTGAGTTCGCTGGACGCCGGCGAGGTGCTCTTTATCGATGAGATCCACCGTCTGCCCCGTGCCGCCGAGGAACTGCTGTACATCGCCATGGAGGATTTCCGTGTTGATGTGATGGTCGGCAAAGGCCCTGGAGCTTCATCCATTCCGCTGACATTGCCTCGGTTTACGGTTATCGGTGCCACCACGCGAGAGGGCATGCTTCCCTCGCCGCTGCGTGCGCGGTTCGGTTTCACGGCGCATCTGGATTTCTACCCGCATGAGGAGCTTGAAAAGCTGATTGAGCGTTCCTCCGCAGTGTTGGGAATCCAGTTGGGGGACGGGGCCGCTCGCCAACTGGCCATGCGTTCCCGCGGCACGCCGAGAATTGCCAACCGCCTGCTTCGTCGTGTTAGGGATTGGGCCATCGTGCACGATCTCGAATCGGTGCGTCCCGATGATGTCAAGGAGGCGTTGGCGCTTTATCAGATCGATACCGAAGGTCTTGACCGTCTGGATATAGCAGTGCTTAAGGCCATCGTCACCAATTTCAACGGAGGCCCCGTCGGCTTGAACAATCTGGCGGCCATGGTGGGCGAGGAGTCGGAAACGGTGGAAACGGTATGCGAACCGTATCTGGTACGTGAGGGCTTCCTCATCCGCACGCCGAAAGGCCGCGTGGCCACGCGCAAGGCATGGGAGCATCTTGGTATTACTCCCGACGAATCCGCATATGATGTCAATAAGATGTCATAGACTTCACATCTTGAGTAATGTGTTCCGGTTGAGACCCTGACTCCGAGGAGTTTATTTTGGATATCCTTTTTCTCGTTGTTCTTATCGTTGTAATGTTCGGCATGATGTTCTGGCAGTCCAAGAAAGCCAAGCAGCAGCAAGCTGAACGTCAGAATTTCCGTTCTAGTCTGCAGCCCGGCACTGAAGTGATCACCATCGGTGGCATCATCGGCAAGGTCGTTTCCGTCGATACGGAATACGAGGAGATCGTCGTTGATTCCGAAGGATCGCAACTGCGTTTCGGCTTCAACGCCATCAGCCGTGAATATGTCCGTCCGGCATACGTGCATGATGATGAGGTCGATGAGAACGGCAATCCGCTATCCAAGGAAGACGAGCCCGACCAGAAGCCTGTCGTCGACGCGACTGAAGAGCCCGCACAGGATGCCGATGTTATTCAGCAGCCCATTGACGAGCAGAAGAACGATTGATTTCTTTGATTTTTAGACGGCGAAAATCTCATTTTTGAGGTTTTCGCCGTTCTTTTTCGCACGGGAAACCTATAATTCAAAGTGCCGTAAACCAAGGTAGAAGGAAACCACTGTCATGGCAGCATCGGATATCACCGTTTCGGGCTTGAACAAAGTTGGAGCCGAAGACGCAGCATATCTTGTATCGAAAATACGTACTATTCCGGGCTTTCCGAAGGAGGGCATCCTATTCCGCGATTTCATGCCGGTGTTGGCTGATGCGCGCGCGTTCGGTATTTTGATGGGGGCCCTTGAAGCGGCATTGCCAGTAGACGTCGATGATTTCGACATGGTCGCCGGCCTTGAAGCCCGTGGATTCCTGTTCGGTCCAGCGTTGGCCGCCCGTCTCGGAAAGGGGTTTATCGCGGTCCGTAAAGCCGGCAAATTGCCTCCAGAAACCATGTCGCAAAGCTATGACCTCGAATATGGTCAGGCGTCAATGGAAATCGAAACCAACGTTGTCCATGAGGGAGTGCGCGTATTGATCGTCGACGATCTGATCGCCACCGGTGGAACCGCCAATGCGGCGCGTAGCCTCATCGAGAAGTGCGGAGGCGTCGTTGCTGGATTCAGCTTCGTCATGGAACTTACCGGTATTGACGGCATGAAATCGCTAGGCGATTATCCGACAAGCTCGCTGGTGTGCATGCCTGCCTGATAACTCCGTTTTCGTCAACCATTCAGAACAAACAACCAAAGGGAATGATCCATGGATCTCTATGAGTATCAAGCCAGGGAATTGCTCGAAGAACAGGGTATCCCGACTCCTAAGGCAATATTCGCCCAGAACTCCCATGAAGTCGCCGAAGCGGCCGACCAGATTGGATATCCCAATGTGATTAAGGCGCAGGTGAAGATTGGACACCGTGGCCAGGCCGGCGGAGTCAAGCTCGCCAAGACCCGTGACGAGTCCATTCTCGCGTCGGAAGACATTCTGCCGATGACCATTCACAAGCACAAGGTCAGCGGCGTGCTGGTGGCCGAGGCGAAGAACATCCTTCACGAGTATTACGTCTCCATCTCAGTGGACCGGTCCTCTCGTGATTTCGACGTGCTCGCCACTGCGAATGGCGGTACTGAGGTTGAGGAAATCGCCAAAGAGCATCCGGAATCCGTGAAGCGTCTGCATATCGATGCTCTTGACGATTTCGATTTGGAAGCGGCCACCAAGATGGCTGAAAGCATCGGCTTCTATCATGCCGATGTTGATCAGGCCGCGCAGATTCTGCTGAAAATGTGGCGTTGCTTCAAGGAGAACGACGCCACGCTTGTGGAAATCAACCCGCTTGCAAAAATCGGCGATCCGGATGACGAATCTTCCAAGTCGTTGTGCGCGCTGGACGCCAAGATCTCCCTTGATGACAATGCATCGTTCCGCCATGATGGTTGGAAACGTTTCACCGATCCGATTCATGTCGATCCATATGAGCAAAAAGCCCGCGAACATGGACTGCATTATGTGCATCTCAAGGGTTCCGTCGGTGTGATCGGCAATGGTGCGGGACTCGTCATGAGCTCTCTTGACGCGGTGTCAGGCGCAGGCGAGGATCAGGGCACGAATGTCAAGCCCGCAAACTTCCTCGACATCGGCGGAGGCGCTTCCGCCGAAGTGATGTCGAATAGTCTTGAAATCGTGCTGTCCGACCCGCAGGTCGAATCCGTGCTCATCAATGTGTACGGTGGCATCACCTCGTGTGAACAGGTCGCGAAGGGCATTCTCGAGGCGCTTGACGAACTTGGCAGCAGCAAGCCTATCGTCGTGCGATTCGATGGCAATGCGGCGGCGGAAGGTCTGAACATTTTGGCCCAAGCCGGCCGCGCCAACCTGCACGTCGCTCAGACCATGGAGGAAGCCGCACAGCAGGCCGCACGTTTCGCGGCCAAGGAGGTTCGCTGAAATGACGCTTTTCATTGAAGATGGCGCTCCGGTCATCGTCCAGGGCATGACCGGGCATCAGGGTATGACCCACACGGCCCGCATGCTCAAGGCCGGCACCAACATCGTCGGTGGCGTGAACGCCCGCAAGGCTGGGCTGGACGTCACCTTCCCTGAAGCCAAAAATGGCGAGGATGCCACCATTCACGTGTTCGCCAACTGCTCTGAAGCCATCGAAGCCACTGGAGCCAAAGCAAGCGTCGTGTTCGTGCCGCCGCGCTTCGCCAAGGACGCCGTCGTTGAGGCCATTGAAGCCGGCATCGAACTGATTGTCGTCATCACCGAAAGCATTCCGGTGGCGGACAGCGCGTATTTCGTCGAGTTGGCCTTGCGTAAGGGCGTGCGCATCGTTGGGCCGAATTGTCCTGGTCTGTTGACGCTGCCATCTTCTAAGGACGCCAAGGGCTGCAACCTCGGCATTATTCCAGATGGCATCGTGTCCCGCGGCCCGTTGGGTTTGGTGTCCAAGTCCGGAACGTTGACCTATCAGCTGATGGGGGAGCTGTCTGACATCGGTTTCACCGCATGCCTTGGCGCGGGCGGCGATCCGATCGTCGGCACGACCTTGCAGGAGGCTTTGGAAGCCTTTGAGAACGATGAAGCCACCAAAGCCGTTGTCATGATCGGCGAAATCGGTGGCAGCGCCGAACAGGACGCTGCCAAGTGGGCTTCCGAACATATGACCAAGCCCGTCGTGGCCTACATCGCGGGATTCACCGCGCCGGAAGGCAAGCAGATGGGCCATGCCGGCGCCATCGTTTCCGGCGGCAAGGGCACCGCGCAGGATAAGAAAGAAGCCCTTGAGGCCGTTGGCATCCGTGTCGGTCGTACTCCCGGACAGACCGCTGAAATCATGCGAGAGGTGCTCGCTTCCCAATCGCTATGATGACGAACCTGAAGTATTGGCTGAAAGGGCTTGCCGTCGCGGCAGTGTCCATGATTATTTACGCCGTTGCCTTGGGCTGCTATATGGCCCTAATGCTTCTGGTCATATCCATGGAAGAAGGCGGGGACAATCTCTCCGCCTTCTCGGTGCCTCTTACCGAGGCGTTGGTGCTGCTCAGCCAAGGTATCGGGTTCAAGACTGATGCCATCACGTTGACGATTGTGCCGTTGCTTTTGACGGTACTGCTTATCGCCCTTATCGCGCAGCTCGCCAGAAGATTCGGCACGAGTCTGCGTGGATTCGCGGCCGGTCTGGTCTTTTGGGAAGCCGTAAACATCTTCTTCGCCAGAAGCATAAATATCGAAATCGTTGATTCGATGACGATGATCGCCATCAAAACGGCGCTTGTTTTCATCCTCGGATATGCGGTCGCGGCGATTCCGAATGCGTCATGGACCCAAGCCTGTACCGAATGGATTCGATCTCATGTGTCATCGCCGGTGCGAAAGACCATGGTCATCGGTTCCGTCCTAGGGCTGCTGCTGGAGGCGGCGTATCTGCTGGTCGGTCTGATCGTCGTTGTTTTTTGGGCAATAAGCAATCAATCATCGATAGCGAAGCTATATGAACTTTCGGGCATGCAGAACGGGTCTCGTATTCTTACCACGATCAGTATGCTCGCATGGCTTCCGAATCTGATGATTTGGGCTGTCTCATGGACTTTCGGCGCCGGCTTCTCAATCGGCGATTTAGCCGAATTCACATTATGGACCGGGCAGGGCGACGGGCTCCCCGCCTTGCCGCTTTTCGGTATGATGCCACAGGCGGTTGAGACGGATTGGGTGAGAATCGCGCTGATGTGCATACCATTGGCATCCGCTTTTGCTACCGGCATGGTCGTCATGTTGTTTAATAAGGGATTCCATATCAGAGTAGGTGAATCAGGACGGAACATCGACGTCAAACGCGTTGTGCTGAGTTTTGCCTATCCGATTGCTGCTTTTTCGATTACCAGCGCCGTCGTGTCCGTGGCTTCCAGCTTGCTGTTCGCCTTGGGAAACGGAGGCTTGGGATCGAAACATCTTGCGCACGTCGGCGTAGACGTGATCGCGTCAACCCGTAAGGTGGGACAACCCACCGCCATGGGTTTGTTCTCCGCATGGCTGCTGACTTTGGTGGCCGTGAGCATATTTTTCGCCATACGCTGGATGATGAAGCGTATACGCGAACGTGGAAAGAGGGAGACCGCTCCCGAATCCACGGAAAACAGCCGTGAGGAAACACGTGCGCTTCGCACGGTCGCCTCGAACAACAATAACAAGGAGGATCAGGGTGACAACAACGAATCGACCGATACGACGGGCTCTGGTATCAGTCTTCCATAAGGAAGGCATCGAGGTGCTTGCCGAAGCGTTCATCAAGGCGGGCACCGAGGTGGTTTCCACCGGTTCCACCGCGAAGCGTCTGGCTGAGCTGGGTGTCAAAGTGACCGAGGTCTCCGAAGTCACTGGTTTCCCGGAATGCCTTGATGGCCGCGTCAAGACCCTTGACCCGCATATCCATGCCGGTATCCTCGCCGACATGACCAACCCCGACCATGCCTCCCAGCTCGAGAAGTTTGGCATCAAGCCGTTCGATCTGGTGGTCGTCAATCTGTATCCGTTCGCCGACACGGTCCGCTCCGGAGCTGACGAAGCCGCCACCATCGAAAAGATCGATATCGGCGGTCCGTCCATGGTGCGTGGCGCAGCCAAGAACAGCGCCACCGTCGCCATCATCACCGATCCGAACGATTATGCACTCGTCGCCTCCCGCATCGAGAACGGCGAGGGCTTCTCCCTTGATGAGCGTCGCTGGCTCGCAGGAAAGGCGTTCGCCCATACGGCCGCCTACGACGCCACCATCAACGAGTGGACCGCGAAGCATTGGCCGAAGCCGGCGTCCATCGAACAGCCGGTTTCCGAAGGCGAGACCGAAGTGAATGAGGCCAAGTTCCCAGCCACGTTCACCCGTACGTGGGACCGCGCGCACGTGCTGCGTTACGGCGAGAACCCTCACCAGCAGGCTTCGCTGTATCTGGATCCGCTCAACCAGAACGGCTTCGCACACGCCGAACAGCTTGGCGGTAAGCCGATGAGCTACAACAATTACGTCGATGCCGACGCCGCATGGCGTGCCGTGTGGGATTTCGCGCCTCAGATCGCCGTCGCAGTGGTCAAGCACAACAATCCATGCGGTCTGGCCATCGGCGCTACCGTGGCAGAGGCGCACAAGAAGGCGCACGCATGCGATCCGATGAGCGCCTATGGCGGTGTGATTGCTGCGAACAGCAAGGTCACCATGGAAATGGCCGAAAGTGTTCGTCCAATCTTCACCGAAGTCATCGTCGCGCCCGATTACGACGCCGATGCGCTTGAACTGCTCCAGACCAAGAAGAAGAACCTGCGTATCCTGAAGGTGTCTGAGCCTCCGAAGACCAAGACCCAGTTCCGTCAGATTGACGGCGGTCTGCTCGTGCAGTCCACCGATCTGATTGACGCTCCAGGAGACGATCCGAACGCGTGGAAGCTGGTTTCCGGCGAGCCGGCCGACGCTGAAACCGTCAGGGATCTGGTGTTCGCATGGCGTGCCATCCGGTGCGTCAAATCCAACGCCATACTTATCGCCCACGATCAGGCAACCGTAGGCATCGGCATGGGCCAGGTCAATCGTGTGGATTCCGCCAATCTGTCCGTCGAGCGTGCCAACACGCTGGCTGACGGAGCCAACCGCACCAAGGGAGCGGTGGCCGCGTCCGACGCGTTCTTCCCGTTCGCCGACGGTGCCGAGATTCTGATCAACGCCGGTGTCAAGGCCATCGTCCAGCCTGGTGGGTCCATTCGTGATGAGGAAGTGTTCGAGGCGGCCCGCAAGGCCGGCGTCACCATGTATGTGACCGGTACCCGACACTTCTTCCACTGAGTTCAGTGGAAGCGTCGACCGGCAAGCTGGGAGCGTTGCGGCGCGATAAATGACGTGGCGTCCGAAACCATTCGCTGGTTTCGGACGCCACGTTTTATTATTATGATTGGGTTCCGTGCGCGGACGCGCGTTGACATATAACGAAAGGCCTGCGATATGAGTCATCCCTACGTTTCCGAAGACCATGAAGGCAAGCCGTGGTTTGAATGGATCGTTGCGGCAATGGTGGTTATAGCCACAGTGCTTGCGGTCTTAGGCCATGTAAAAGCCGCCACCACGGTAATCGCGGTGACGGCCATCATAACAGGACTAATCAGACTCGTAATGCGCGAGCGTAGTCCTTGGAAAGTCCGTTCAGTTGGCTTCGACGCTTTCATCGGCATCGGTCTGGGCGTCGGACTGTTCATCCTGCTCGCCCTCGTGCCCGTCGGCATCGTCTGACGCGTCGTCGGCTATGGCCTCCAGCGTTTCGGAATCCTGCTCGGCTTCCGAAACGTTTTTCTTGGTGCCGATCATGGACGCGACTATGGCCACAAGCGAGACGATGGCGGCTGCGAGAATCGGGCAGATCCAGAACACCCACAGCTGCTGCAGAGGCTCTTGGGAAAGGCCCTGATTCTGGGCGAAGATGGCGATGCCAGTGGCACGAGCCGGATTCAGAGCTGCGCCTGTTACCGGATAGGAGATTGCGGCGCCGACACCGTAGGCGAGACCCATGGCGATGGCATGGCTGGTATTGGTCTTTCCGGATTCACTGGTGGTGTTGAGCGCGGTGGCGACGATGATGATGCCCGCGACGAGTTCAACGGCGATGGCCAGAGTGATGCTGAAGGACACGCCATAGTTGCCGAGCGTGGCATAGGAGACGGAATTCTTGTCAAAACCGTTAATGACCGGCGTCAGCCAGATTTTCAGCGTTACCTGCTCGGATGTCGGCAGCAGGAAGCGGATGGCGGCGCCTGCGCCGATACCACCCAGCACCTGAACGATAATATAGAGCACTCCGTCAAGCACATGGGTTTTGCCGGACAGCATCGCCGCAACGGAGACCGCCGGATTGAACTGGGCGCCGGAAATCGTGCCGAATATCAGGGTGGCGGCGGCGTACACCAAACCTGTCAGCAAGGCGATGAACGCCATATTCACGCCGTAGATCGCGGAACCAAGCGTGCAAATCGAGTAGATGGCGAAGCAGATGATGAAGCTTCCCACCAGCTCCGCGCCTATGCGAAGGGCCAGTGGCTTGCTCTGTTCTTCCTCTGTTACGGACGTTGCTTCAACAGCAGTCATAGTCTTTCCTCTGTCATATAGTGGACAAGTTGCGGTTTTTATGAAAGCCGCCAAACGACTGCCATACTACCAGCAGTCCCTGTAAGTATTATCCGGCCACGTTGGGAGAACGATGCCAAACGCATATTCTCGCGCCGCCAAGGCGCACAATCATGACAATGAAGGCATTCGCCTGCAGAAACTTCTCGCTCAGGCGGGCTTCGGCTCGCGCCGTAAATGCGAGGAAATCATCACCGATGGTCGCGTTGAGATCGATGGCGAGCTGATTACCGAACTTGGCACCCGAGTCGATCCGAAACGTCAGGAGGTCCGTGTCGACGGTTCTCGCGTGCGTGTGAACCCTAACCATGTCACGCTTGCGTTGAACAAGCCGAAACGCGTGCTGAGCGCCATGGAGGATCCCAAGGGACGCTACACTTTGCGCGACATCGTCGGAGACAAGTACGAGCGTATTTTCCACATGGGCCGTCTGGATTATGATTCGGAAGGCCTAATCCTCATGACGAACGACGGCGAACTGAGCCAGCACGTCATGCACCCCAAATATGAGGTCGAAAAGACCTACATCGCCACGCTGGAAGGACGCATCAGCGGTCAGGTGTGCCGCAGGCTCGTCACCACGGGCGTGAAGCTCGACGATGGGTGGATCAAACTCGACCGCTGCGCTATTCTCGACTCCAGCCGCGAAAGCACGTTGGTCAAGGTCGTGCTGCATTCGGGCAAGAACCGCATCGTGCGCCGTATTTTCGGCTCGATCGGTTTTCCCGTCAAGCGTCTGGTACGCACGCAGATCGGTCCGATCAAACTCGGCGACCTGAAAAGCGGCACGTATCGCGTGTTGTCGCAGGCTGAGGTCCGTTCTCTATCCAAGGCGGTGGGACTGTGATCCGTGTAGCTATTGATGGGCCTGCGGGCGTCGGCAAATCATCCACGTCCAAGGCACTGGCCAAATATTATGGTTTCGCATACCTCGACACAGGCGCGATGTACCGTGCCTGCGCCTGGTGGTGCATGCACAAAGGCATCGATTTGGATGCCGAAACCATCGATGAGCAGCTCGTCACCGAAACCGTCGGCGAATTCTTCACCGACGGCCATTTCGACATCAGCGTCGATCCGGACGATCCGAAGGTGTACGCCGATGGCGAGGACATCAGCGAGGCCATCCGTTCTTCCGAGGTCTCTTCGCACGTGTCCAAGGTGTCCAACATCATCCCCGTGCGTCACGTGTTGATCGCCGCGCAACGTGCCTACATCGCACGAGAGGCTTCGGTCGATTCCTTCTCCGAAGGCGCCGGTATTGTTGCTGAGGGCCGTGATATCACCACCGTCGTCGCTCCCGACGCCGAAGTGCGCATCCTGCTTACCGCGCGTGAAGAGGTCCGTCAGGCCCGACGTAGCGGACAGGCCGTCTCGGGTGTGGGTGCGGAAAATGTCGCGGCACGCGACAAGGCCGATTCGAAAGTCACCAACTTCACATCCGCCGCGGAAGGCGTGTTGACCGTCGACAACTCCGATCTCAACTTCGGCGAGACCCTTGACGTGCTCGTCCGTATCGTTGACGACGCCATCGAGGAACAGGAATACCGCCAGTACGTTTCCAACCTCGAAGGCTATGAGCTGGATGAAGGCGATGAGGAGCTGATCGATGGAACGGCGTTCTCTGGTGGCGAAAGCAAGAATGGTCCGAAACCGGTCGGCGTACTTGCCGTGGTCGGACGTCCGAACGTCGGCAAATCCACTCTGGTGAACCGTATTCTCGGCCGTCGCGCAGCCGTGGTGGAGGACACCCCCGGCGTGACTCGCGACCGTGTGAGCTACGACGCCGAATGGTGCGGCACCGATTTCAAACTGGTCGACACGGGCGGCTGGGAAGCCGACGTGGAAGGCATCGAATCCGCCATCGCATCCCAAGCGCAAATCGCCGTGCAGCTTGCCGATGCCGTGATTCTCGTGGTGGACGGTCTGGTCGGTCTCACCGACACGGACGAACGCATCGTCAAAATGCTCCGTGCCGCCGGCAAGCCGGTGACGCTTGCGGTGAACAAGGTCGATGATCGCGAAAGCGAATACCTGACCGCCGAATTCTGGAAGATGGGTCTGGGGGAGCCGTATGGCATTTCCGCCATGCACGGTCGTGGCATCGGCGAACTGCTTGACGCCGCACTCGACTCGTTGAAGAAAGCGGAAAGGACATCCGGCTTCCTTACGCCGTCGCATCTGCGCCGCGTGGCTCTGGTCGGACGTCCGAACGTCGGCAAATCCTCCCTGCTCAATCAGCTGGCCCACGAGGAACGCACCGTCGTCAACGATCTTGCGGGCACCACGCGAGATCCGGTCGATGAGGTCGTCACCGTCGATGGCGAGGATTGGCTGTTCATCGATACCGCAGGTATCAAACGTCGTCTGCACAAGCTGTCCGGCGCGGAATACTTCTCCTCGTTGCGTACGCAGGCCGCGATCGAACGTTCCGAGCTTGCCTTGGTGCTGTTCGATGCCTCCCAGCCGATTTCCGACCAAGACCTGAAGGTCATGAGCCAGGCCGTGGACGCGGGCCGTTGCATCGTGCTTGTGTTCAACAAGTGGGACCTGATGGACGAGTTCGACCGTCAGCGTATGGAACGCCTGTGGAAGACCGAGTTCAATCGCGTCACTTGGGCTCAGCGCGTCAATCTGTCGGCAAAGACCGGATGGCACACCAATCGTTTGGCCAATGCCATGCGTGGCGCCTTGGCATCATGGGACAAGCGCATCCCCACCGGCAAACTCAACGCGTTCCTTGGCAAGATCCAAGCTGCCCACCCGCATCCGCTGCGTGGCGGCAAGCAGCCGCGAATCCTGTTCGCGACGCAGGCGTCCACCAGACCGCCGCGCTTCGTGATCTTCGCCACCGGCTTCTTGGAGCATGGCTATCGCCGCTACATCGAACGGTGTCTGCGCGAGGAATTCGGCTTCGAAGGATCGCCGATTCAGATTTCGGTGAATGTCCGTGAGAAGAAGAAACGCAAGTAACCACCGGAACTGTTAGAAGATGGGCGTGCGCCTGGTTCAGACCATGGCGCACGCCCATCTGCCTTATTGAATCTGGGTCGTTGCCGGCTTTTGTTTTCCTTTACGCACAGCTTAGGCCGACAGCGTCAGAACAGAGGATGTTCATCCTGGTTGCGTGTTCTGAGATACCCCGTTATGGCTCTGCGCGCGAGCGAGCTTAATGAAATGCCGTCCTGCTTGGCCTTGGCCCGCGCCTTATGGCCTACGGCGTAGGGGAGTTTGATCTTCCATTCGTCGCCAAGCTGTTTGCGCCCGTCGCTGTTCTTTGGCATGCGCCCGATGCCGACCGCGTCTGAACAGCCATCGGAATCGTCGGACAAGAGTGCCCTGCGGGTCAATTCGGTAAGCGTGATGCCATCATGCCGAGCGCGTTCGCGGGCTTCCAAGCCAAGCTCGCGGGGCAATCGAATCTTCCATTCATCTTCGGGAAGCGTTGAATCGAACACATGGGCGAATTCGTCGACGTCGTCGAACTGTGGCTGCGTGTTGTTCTGCTGCAAACCGAATCACCTCTCTGAACCCATGCGTTAATCGCATTAAACGGCAAGAAACATGAAAAATATCGCAGGCTACATATTTGCATGCGCTCAAGACCGTCCTGACGTCCGGCTTCCGGCTCCGATAGATGCCATTCTGAGGAGCTGTATGCCGCAGTTCACTGCCCAAACCTGCCCAAACATAACGAAAAACCCGCCGTTTCGATGCCGTGGAAAACGGCGGAACGACGGGCTTTCTTGGTCGGACCAGCGGGATTTGAACCCGCGACCCCTTGACCCCCAGGGTCCCGGCGATTTCCGCTGATTTCCAACACTATACACCACTCCGGAGCACTCTGGGTCACTCCGGCCAAAACGGCGTCATTCCGCCGTTCTCCCTTCGGAGCCCTCCACGCCCCGCGCGGTCATCGCCCCTGAATCGCCCCTGGAGACGACCCGCCCGATGGCGTCGGCCACATCGTCCAGACGGTCCGGCCACAGGTCGGCATAGACGTCCAGCGTGATCGACGCGGAGCTGTGGCCCATGGCCTTCTGCAGCGTCTTCACGTCCGCGCCGCCGGCGATGGCCATGGACGCGTACGTATGCCGCAGGGAATGGACGGTCAGCCCCTCGACGCGGTCCAGTCCGGCCGCCCTCGCCGCGGGCCTCCAGACGCGGTTGCGCCAGTTCGACTCTCCCCACATGTTCCCGCGCGGGGAGACGAGCAGCGGCTCGCCGCCGTCGCGGCCGGCGGTCAGCTCCCTCAGCCCGTCCTCGAGCATCGGCGGGATGGGCACGCGGCGGACCTGCCCGTTCTTCGTCGGGCCGACCGTCTCGGCGTTGCCCTCGCGCCCCACGGTCTTCGTGCGCGCCACCGTGATGCGCCGGCGCCTCAGGTCCACGTCCGCGACGCGCAGGGCCAGCGCCTCGCCGATGCGCATGCCCGTGTAGGCGAGCAGGAGGATGTCGATGCCGTGGACGCCGGCCGCGTCGGCCAGCCGCCCCACCTGGGCGACCGTCAGATAGACCCGCTTGGACTGCCCCTTCCGGGGCCATTTGACCGCCTTCAGCGGATCCGACTGGAGCCAGCCGTTCGACATCGCGTGATCGACGGCCACGGACAGGGCGCGATGGATGCCCCTGATGGACGAGGTGGACAGCATGACGCCGTGGCAGGAGCGGGCGGAGCCGTCCGCCAGCGAGGCGATCCACGAGCCCAGCGCGGACGGCGTCAGCGCGGACAGTGGCCTGTCGCCCCAGTACGGGGCCACATGCGTGTCCCAGTCACGCCGGTAGCGGTTCCACGTCGCCGGTTTGACGACGGGCACCAGCAGGGCAAAGCCCTCCTCTCCGGCCGAGCCTATGGTGCGCTCCATGTCGCGCGGGTCGACATAGCGCCCCGAGCGGATGTCGTCCTCCAATGAGGCGGCGAAGGCCTCCGCATCCTTCCTCGACGCGAAGCTGCGCCGCCGTCGCTCCCTGTCCGCGTACCATGTGACCCGCCAGCGCATGCCCTTGCCGAACTCGGTGGTGCGCATGGCCTCCGGCACCCTCGCCCTCATCGGGTCGCGCGCGGACGCCAAGGCCCTTCTGGCCGCCGCCGACGCCGATTTCCTCAACCATCTGTCCTCGATATTGACTCTCATGGCTGGCAATATGACTCGACCCGGGGACTTCGCCGCCCCCACATGACGCATAAGGGGAGGGCATGGAACGTTTGTACACACCGGCCCAGGTCTCCGAGATGCTGGGCATGTCCGTCAAGACCTTGGAGAAGTGGCGTTGGGAGCGCAGGAACCTGCCTTACGTCAAGCTCGGGGCCGCCGTCCGCTACAAGGAGTCCGATCTGGAGGCGTGGCTCGACGGCCATACCATCGGCGTCCGATAAGGGCGGCGGCGACGACCGCCAGGTAGGCGGCGGGGATGGCGAGCGACAACGCCACGGCCGCGTCCGCGATGCCGGGAATCCACGTCCCCGCGCCGACGACGGCCTCCACGGCGAGAAGCGCGTACCCAAGCCTTCCGACACGATCCATGCGATTCCTTTCTAGACCAGCTTGTCGCTGATGCGGATCTCGACGGGGATGGCCGTCTTGTCCAGGCCGATGTAGTAGCCGATGGAGCCGCGCACCAGCTCGCCCGTGTCCGGGTCGAACAGCGCGTACAGGCTCTGCCGGTCCGGCTCGTTCGATTCCGAGTCCAGCGTCTGGTCGTGGCTCATGCGTTCGGCCATCTCGCCGTCCTCGGGCTGTCCGAACAGGCGGCAGGTCTGCTCGGTCTGCGACTCCATGCCGGAGAACTCCGCCTTGGAGCCCATGGCCATGGCGATGCCGCGGCCCATGAAGTCCTGCAGGCCGGCCTCGACGAACTCGGTGACCTTCTGGCTGGCGAACACCGGCATGTAATGCTGGTCGCGGGCCAGACGCCCCATGCGGTTGACGACGCTGACGCCGAACCTGTCGCCCAGAAGCGACCATGCCTCGTCGACGACGAGCACGCCGTTGCGGCCGATGATGGACGCGGACGCGCCCAACGCGGCCATGCGCACCACCCAGCGCTGGATGTCGGACGGGCCGGAGTCGGCCTCCTTCTCGCTGATGATGTTCATGGTTCCGGCGCTCAGCAGGGTCAGGCCGTCGGATACGGCGAGCCGCCGCCCCCCGTGGCGCGTGCCGTAGATGAGTTTGAACATGGACGAGTTGGTGGCCTGGCGCTCCAGCATGGGCGTGATCTCGTCGACCAGCGGGTCGATGCGGTCCGCGTCCTCGCCGCCCTCCTGATGCGCCTTGTAGGCGATGCGCACGGCCTCGCCGGTGCAGTCGGCCCCATGGCGGAGTCCGTAGCCGATGATGGACGTCAGGGCCAGGTCGCGGGAGCGGTCCGCGTCGCGGCCGCCCGTGATCTGGCTCAACATCTCGACGGCGGTCTGCACGATCATGTCCTTCATGGTCCATGGGATGCACCGCACGGGGTCGAGGATGCCCTCGGCCTCCGGGGAGTCCAGACGGACGAGCATGCCGCCCATGGATTTGACGAACGGGCCGAAGTCGGACGAATTCGGCTTCGGGTCGAAGAACACGATGGGGATGGTGCTTTTCCTGTCGTCCGGGTTCGGCAGACGGCCCCATTGCGCGGCCAGATGCAGGAGGACGCGCGTGTTGTGCGTGGGGATGTAGCCGCCGACCAGATACGTGTGGTCCGGCGACTCGATGGACAGGCAGCGGTGGGGCTCGTCCGGCACGCGGCGGATGGACCTGACGTACAGCCAGTCGGCCGTCTCGCGCGTCTCCCGGGGCAGGAGCGCCTTCTTGCGCGGCAGGGAGAACACGGGCAGGTCGGTGGTGAACGTGACGCGCAGGCGGTCCTGCGTGCGATGGTACGTGCCGTCCGCGTCCCGGTATCCGGCCTGGCTCCGGGACGGCTCGTGGACGATGACGCCCAGCGAGCGCAGCAGGCGGACGAGGCCGTCGACGATGGGTTTGTGGTCGAGGCTCTGGCAGAATTCGATGCCATGGGTGCGTGGGTCGATGGTGCCGTCCTGGTCCAGCAGTCCGCGGACCAGCTCGAGCCTCTGCTCCACGGAGGCGTTGAAGTACTCCTCGGGGATGTGCTTGTCGCCATATAATCCCATGCGGCGCAGCAGGGGGCGGAGGCCGATGGCGCGGATACGCTTGGCCTCCGCCGCATCGTGCACCTCGAAGCCGGCCTCCTCCAGATGCCGCCGCACATGGTCCAGATCCCCGTTCGTCGGGTCCGAGACGAACGAGCCGTCCGTCTTCGAACCGTCGGCGAGCCATGCGCCCAGGCACCATGGGTCGAGCGGCAGGTCCATGTGGACGCCCTCGACGGGCTTCGGGCGGGGGATGGCCCAGTTGGCGTGGCCGTTGTTGACGGTCAGGCCGGCCTCGAGCATCTCGCGGGTGGTGGCGATCTGCGCGTCGTAATGCTCCGTGCCGTCCTCGTCGTACCGCCACATGATGCGCCGGGCGATGCCCTCGAGCATGTCGGAGGCGTGCCAGACGGAGGTGAGGATGACGTTCTCCCCGTCGGCTTCGGACGGCTTCAGCGTGACGCGTTTCAGTGTCTCCTTGACCATGTCGCGCGCGGCCTTCGTGCCGCCCATGATGTCGGTCAGCTCCTTCAGGCCGATCTCGCCCTCGAGGCCACTCTCGTAGGCGTCGCGCAGCAGGGCGATGCGCCGGGCGCGGGCGGGGGAGATGTCGCCCTTCAATGGGTGCTCGAGGATGTCGAGCACCTGCTCGGCCAGCGGTCCGGCGGGCCATGCGCGCCCCTGGCGCTTTCCGGCGACGCGCCGGCGCTCCCTCATGGGCTCCAGCTCCATGTAGCGCATGACGCCGTACACCCACTGCTCGCGGCAGTCCATGCCGATGCCGGCCTTTTGGAGGATCGGCTCCACGGCCCCGTAGCATTCGCGGGCTGTCCATGTCGCGCCCCCGACGTCGGCCTTGAGCCGGTCGAGCTCCTCCACGGCGCCGCGGATGGCGGCCTGTCGGTCGAGGCTCGTCCTGTGCTTGTCCGAGCGCACGCCCTTGCGGGAGGTGAAGTCCCAGACGCGCCATTGGTGCTCGCCGGTGGCCTTCAGCCGCTGCCCGTCGGAGAACTCGATCTCGTACAGATCGTCGCTTCTGATGGGGGATAGATAACTGATTGGATACGCCTTACCGTCGTCCGCATAGAGAAGGTCGCCGACCTGAAGGTCGCCGATAGTGGCGACGCCGCCGTGCGGCCAACGCGGCTGGGGCGGCATAGACACTTTCGTGTCAAGAGTACTGGCCTTTCCGGAACCTGTCCTTCCGGTGATGAGCATGGCTGGTGGGGTGTGCCTATACCTTGATGCGAACGGACTGCAGTAGACCGGCTGCCGGTCCTTCTCCGTGAAGCCCAGCAGCGCGCCCGGCAGGTCCGACTTGCGCCCCTCGCCCATGTCCTCGCCCGCCAGCGAGCGGCCCGCGAGGCCCGCGAACGCGAGGATCGGCGTCGGCCAGTACACGGGGCTCGGACAGTAGGTGATCTCCGAGCCGATCTGCATGTCCTGCCACGCCGTGTTCTGGTTGTCCTGGTTCAGATTCAGCTCGCCCGGATAATTGACCTGGCTCGGCCTGTCGATGATGCCCGGGATGGCGACCTGCACATGCCCGTCGACCAGCGTCGGCCACGGGCGTCCGTCCTTCTGGTACACGTCGGACGCGGCCAGCAGCTCCTCCGCGATGCCCTCGTTGGCCTTGTGGCCGTCCGTGGCCTGCTTGATGGCCTGCTCGAGCACCTTGTCCTTGTCCTTGTCGATCTGGTCGCGGCTTATCTCGCCGGGCTCGACGAGGCCGCGCACGCTGATGGCGACGGCCCCCTGTCCGCCCGAGTCGCTGGACGCGAGCAGACGCGCGGCCCACGCGGACCTCGGATCGCGCTCGCTGGTCCCGTCGAACGGGAGGGCGCCCAGCGTGGCGATGGTCATGGGCCAGGTGCCGCGGATCTCGATGCGTTTGGACCAGGTCGCGCAGTCGACGCGGGTGTCGCGCAGTTTCTCGGCCAGGCGGGCCGTCCGCTCGTCGGGGAAGGCATGCATGTGGCCGCGCTCGACCATGACCTCCAGCGGGTCCGGCTTGCGGTCGGTGACCCACCAGGCCAGGGCGCGGTTCATCTGCGCGTCGGTCGGCGGGACGCAGCCGCCCGCCCTGAGGATCTCGGAGATGACGGCGCGGTCCGTGTCGAACGCGTCGTCCGGGGCCTCGCCGTAGGCGGCCTGGTCGCCGGCCTGCACGACGAGGTTGACGACGCGGTCCAGGAACCGGCCCTTGCCGCCGCCCGCGTCCAGACGGACGCCGATGACGGTGAGACGGTCGTGCACGACGTCGCCGCGATGCTCCATGGCGAGGAGGCGCCGGTTGCGCCCGTCCAGCGTGGGGCTCGGCTCGAAGCGGACCGGGGTGGACATGGCGAGGATGTGGATGGGCCTGTAGAAGGATTTCAGGGCGCGGCGGTTCGCCAACGGGATGCTTGGGGTCAGGTCGGCGAGCCTCGGCATGATGATGGTCAGCGGGCGCGCGGCCTTGAGGCGCTCGCCCCAGTCGGCCGCGTCGGAGACGGACGGCTGGCTTGGCATGACCATGTACTGCCAGGCCTCGCCGTTGGCGGTGCGGACGAATCCGCCGCCCAGATGGCGGGCGTTGACGCCCGCCTGTCGGATCGTTCTGCTCATACGGCACGGCTATGCGTCTAGAACAGGGACCCCTGCGTCTCCGGGGAGGGGAGCCCGGCGCGGCATCGGGCCATGAATGCCACGGCGTCGCGGCTGGCGTGCACGTCGGCGGCCTCCAACGGCCGGTTGAGGCTGAGTCCCTCCAGCGTCCTCACGCGGCTTAGCGCGACGTACGCCTGCCCGTCCGCGGGCAGCGGCCATGCGGGTAGCTCCAAACGCATGCGGTCGAGCGTGCGGCCCTGGCTTTTGTGGATGGTGACGGCCCATGCCGGCCGGAGCGGCAGCTGGATGTAGGTGCCGACCTCGACCGGCTCCACCCTCCCGTCGACGAGCCGGTTGCGGACCATGGGCCAGCGGTGCCGGCCGATGGACACCTCCACGCCGGAGTCCAGGCGGACGACGGCCACATCGTCGGAATCGAACCCCTCCAGCGTGCCCAGCGTGCCGTTGGCCCACAGGCCGTCCGGGTCGTTGGCCAGCGTCATGACGCGGGCGCCGGGGCGCAGGGCGAGGCTCCGCGGCGCGGGGTCCAGGTTCCGCGGCCATTCGCCGCCCCACATGGCGTCGACGCGGACCTCCGGGCCGGGGAGTCCCGCCATCATGGCTCCGTTGATCTGGTCGACGCGCCGGTTGGTGGCGGCGAGCACGGGAGTGGACGCCGTGTACGGGGCGTCCACGCGGCCGTTGAGCAGGGAGAGCGCGTCGCGGGCGGCATGGCCGGCGCGGAGGGAGTCCAGCGCGCCGGCGAACGCGGGGTCGGCCTGGCGGTGGACGCGCCCCAGCTCCGCGAAGTCCATCGGGAACGGGCCGCGGCCCGCGATGATGGGGGCGAGGACGCGGGATTGGAAGAACCATGGCCCCTTCCATGGCTCCCCGGAGAACAGCGGCCTGTCGTCGTCGGTGACGACGGGCGGCAGCTGGGCCGGGTCCCCGACCATGTCGACGCGGACGCCTCAGAACGGGGACCGGCTCCGCCGCGCGCCCTGGAGGAATTGGTCGAGGCAGTCGATGAGGTCCGCGCGCGCCATGGCGGCCTCGTCGACGATGATGTGGTCCAATGCCCGGTAGAGCGGGTCGCGGGACAGGGAGGAGCCCCTGGCCCGGGCGTCCCTGGGCGTCATGCCCGGCTTGGCGTGGATGAAGCGGTGGATGGTCTCGCCGCCGTCGATGTTGAGCGCGGCCACGCCGGTGGGGGCGAGCATGATGGTGTTCGCCGGGGCCGTGGTGCGCCGCCAGTGGTCGATGAGGGTCGATTTGCCCGTGCCGGCCCTGCCGGCCAGGAAGCCCACGCCCGTGGGCTGGTCCAGCATGGCAAGGGCACGTCCGTCGTATTCGTATTCCATGCCTTTGCGTCATGCGTCAGAGCCGGACGAGGACCGGTCCACGGGGGCCGGCGTCCGGCAGCGAGCCGACGATGCCGCACGCGACGTATTCGAGCGCCTCGCCGTATCCCCAGCCCTCCGTGCGCATGAGCCAGACGATCATGGCGTCGAGGTCGTAGACGGCGCGGCCGTCCGGCGTGGCCCCGACGAGGGCCTGGGCGTACTCGCCGTGCGCGAACAGCAGGGCGTCCGGAGCCGGCTTGGCCTTGGGGTCGTATCCGATCCGATTGCCTTCGATGTCCTCTGCGCGCATGGGCCCCGCCTATGCGTGGAACGGGTCGGGCACGTTGGCGGTCATCGGCGTCGTCTCCCGCCCGGCGGGCAGGACGCCGTGGCGCAGGCACCATGCGACGCACACCCCGGCCGCGTCCAGCGACGGGGAGGCGGCGAGGCATATCTGCGCGCGGGTCGGGTCGCCGGCCATCCAGCTGATGAGCGCCTTGAGCCCGAACACGGCGGTCTTGTCGGCACCCAGGTCGAGCAGGACGTTCAGGTCCAGATCGGCGGCGGTCAGACGCTCCTCGTCGGGACGCCATCCGGCGTCGTGCAGGACGTGGCCGATGGCCGCGTCGAGGCCTTCGCCGCGCGCGGCGGCGACCATGCCCGCGGGCGTGGGGACGGCGGCGGAGAGCGACCATGCGACCATGTCGCGGAACCGCGGCGTCGACAGGCCGCGGACGAGCCGGGCGCCGGTCACCTCGTTCATCCAGCGCTCGCGGCCCGGCATCTTAAGCCTGGCCTGCCATTCGTTGGCCAGCGTCATGTCGTCGTCGGCGCCGGCCATGAGTCTGGCCATCGTGGTCCGGTACTGCGCTCCGTACGTCATCGTGCCTCCTTCACATGCAGGGTGCCGGGCTGGGCGCGGCGGAGCCACCAGAGCCCCGCGCCGGCCTTGTCCATGGTTCCGTCGGCGAATCCCTCGTCGGAGTCGATCCACCAGTCGACGCCTCCGTCCGGGTGCGTCTCCACATGCACGTTCGGGCTGTGGATGCCCGCTCCGTCCGGGTCGAAGCCGTAATGCCTCAGTCCTTTGAGGATGTCCTCAAGTGCCTCCGCCTGTGCGGCGGTCAGCTTGGTGATGTCTGCCATGTCCCATCCCATGCGTCGGACGGGGCGGGCGATGCGGTAGGGGGTCAGATAGGGGCTTTTTGGCCGGAAAGCCGTATGCACTTGCGTATGCACTTTTGTTTTTCGCGGGCAGGAGAGGCCTCAATGCCTACGGGCAGTAGGGCTAAGGCCCGATTTGGCTTCCGATCGTATGCAGCCGTATGCACCGTATGCACTTCCCTTAAAAGGAAAAAGGCCGAAAAGACTCCAACTCCCAAAAGAGGTGCATAAAGTGCATACGGCTTCTTTGATGTCTACTCAGCCCTACTCCCGCCTAGCTTCTTGCTCGCAGGCAAAAAGTGCATACGGACTGCATACGGCTGCATACGAAGTGCATACGGACGCATAAATGTGATGGAAGTGTGAAGACGGGCTTGGATCGTCCATCGCAATCCACTGCCCGATTTCATCTTCGAAGGGTGGTTTCGATCGGCAATAGGGGGCCGACGATTGCCCGTGGCTCCATCGGACCGCGGAGGGCGGATCATGGAACGACTGAAAAAACAATTGCGTTTCCGGGCCGTTTTTTTATTCCATCTCCCGTCATCCCCATTTCCCCGGGACGCATGTCCGGTCCGAGGAAAAGGAGCGAATCATGAGCAACCCGATATACGAGCTGACCGACCACGACCACACCGAGGAGGAGCTCGCCCCATGGCTCGCCGAATGCGCCACCGGCGACCCGATGGCCGACGGGCTCGTGCTCGCCGCGCTCGACTGCGCGTGGGGCCATTGGAAGAGGGCCGCCAAGGAGCCGCGCCGGCCGTTCTCCGACCCGGAGTATCTGAAGGCCGTGGCCGGGCTCCCGTGGCGCTGGGACGACTGGATCCCCGCCGGACTGTTCGGCCGCGGACTCAATGCGGCATGGTGGGGGCGCCTCGTCGCCGCGATGGACGACCTCGGCCGTTTCGGCCTGTCCGACACGGCCATCGTGCGCCGTCAACTCATGGAACCGTTCGGTGAGTCCGTGCTTGCCATCCGCGACGACTGGGAGTTGGCCGATTTCGAGGCCTGCGAACTGTCCGACCCGCACATGCCCGACCCGTACGAATGCGTGGTCAACGACCTGCGCCTACTGGCCGAGGATATGGACAAGGAGCCGCGCCACATGGGCGGGCTTGTCCGTTACGACACCGCCTACGCGCTGGCCGGCCTCAAGTATCTGACGTTCAAGGAGGACGCCGGTGAATGACATCACGCTGGGCAAGTGCCCGTTCTGCGGGGGCAGGGTGTCCTCCGCCGTCGAAAGCGGGCGCGAGGGCGCCCTTGTCGCCTATTGGTGCGTGCGGCCCGTCTGCGAAAACGGCTGCCCCGTCGGGAGGATGGCGGATGGTTGGGATGATCTGCACGTCGGATACGGCGGCGACCCGGGTCCGGACGTGGTCGGGACCGACCTCGCCGCCAAGTGGGCCGGCGTCTGCGGGACGCTCGCGCGTCCCCGCCCATGCCCGCGTTGCGGCGGCCGCCCTGCGTTCGTGGCGGCCAATGCGGTCCTGTGCTTCGGCTGTCCCGACGATGGGCTCGTCAAGTCCGAAGCGGACACGACCCTGCTCGGGCTGGTCGTCAGGTGGAACGGTGAGGCGGCCGCGGCCGAGAGCGCCGGAAGACGCCAGGCCGAACTGGAGGCGGAATGCGCGATTCTGAACCGCGCCTACTGGCCTGATCGGTTCAAGAACGAATGGGGCTGACGCTTGTCCCCGAACAGTTCGGCGGCCAGCCTTTCCTCGTTCCCGCGGGCCCTGTCCTCCATGACGGCGAACAGGTCCTGCAGGAACCGCTTCGGCTCGTCGACGTTGCCCTCGACCGTGCCGAATGTCGGATAAGGCTCGGGCCCATATGGATAGCTCATGCCCGGAGGCTATGCGCCGGGACGCATGGCCAGGACGCAACAGGAAAGGAATTGGAGCATGGAACGTTTCGAGCCATTTGTTTTGGGCCAGTGTCCGTTCTGCAATGGCGGTGTGACCGCCGCCGTCAGACGATTCGATGAGCGCGCCATCGGCATGTGGTACGTCGCCTTCGATTACGACCTGCGGCCCGGGTGTCCGAACGGGTGTCCGATCGACCGGTTCGACATGACGCGCCTGTTCTTCGACGGCTGGACCGTCGCCTCCGACTACGACCCGACGCCGGCGTTCCGCAGGGCGTGGGCGCGCGATGTCCGCATGTTCCACAACCGCCCCGCCTGCCCGCGGTGCGGACGGCCCGCACGGCTGCGCTCCGGCTCCGATTTCGCCATGGGCTGCCCGTGGTGCGGACTGTGGGCGAAGCCGGAGCGCAGCGACGGGCCGGTGTCCATCATGTTCCTCGTCGGGGCGTGGAACCATCTCGCGGACGGGAAGGAAGACCAATGAGGTCCGTGATTCCTTTGGGCGAATGCCCGTTCTGCGGGGGTGACGTGACCGTCGGCGTGGACGAATACGACAGCGAGACCGGGGACGTCCACTTCTCCTACGGCGACCGGCCGCAATGCGAGAACGGATGCCCCGTGGGACGGTTCGACTATCAGCGTTGCCGCTTTCACGGCATATGGGTCACTGTGGAGAAGGACGCCGCGCCGGTCTTCCGGGAATGCTGGAAGAAGGAGGTCGAGACGCTCCGCAACCGCCCCGCCTGCCCGGACTGCGGCAGGCCGGCGGAGTTCAAGAGCGACGGCAAGGACTTCCTCATCCTCGGCTGTCCCCACTGCCGGCTGTGGGCCAAGAAGGCCCGGACCATCGCCGGGCTCGTGGACGAATGGGGCAAGCTGGCCGACGAAAAACGCAAGGAGAACGAGAGGAAGGGCAAGAGCGCGGGGCTGGCCGACCTGCTCAACAGATTGGACGAATAACGCGGCGAATGAAGCCAAGGAAGGAGGACGTCATGTCCGACGATGAGAAGCCGTTCGTGATTACACTGGGTGAATGCCCGTTCTGCGGCGGCAGCGTGGAGGCCGAGATAGGTGTGACCGTCCACGGGGACAGCCCGAACTGTTATTACTGGTACGCAACACACCCCCATTGCCCAAACCATTGCCCCATCGGCATGCTCAACGCGACTGACCCTGTCAGGAGATACCCCGATCGTCTGACCGAGGGGACGGCGCAGGCCCTGTATGCCGCGGAATGGAAGAGGGACTGCGACCTGGTGCGCGCCCCGCGGACCTGCCCCCGCTGCGGCGGCGCCGTGGAATTCAAGGAGAATGGCGCCGGCTGGGTGATGCTCGGCTGCCCCGGCTGCGACGAATGGGTGAGGCATGGGGACACCTTCGCCGACCTTGCGCGCGAATGGGACGGAAAAGCCAAGGGGATCGAAGCCCGATTGCGCAAGGACGCCAAGGGAAGGGAGCTTGCCGCCATGCTGAACGAGAGCCATTCTTGACCGGCGACCGGCTCCCCGTATTCTTCCTCAAGGGCGTCGGGCAGGGCCTTACGACGGCCCTGTTCCGCAAGGAGACGCTGACGGACCCGCTGGAGCCCATGCCGACCATTCCCGAATGGCTGGCGTCGTACGGCGTCACCCCAGGGAACATGTCCGCATTCGACCGGTGCGAGGCCGACTGGTACGCCCTGCTGGACCGGCGGAAACGCCAAACGGACGCGTTCCTGGCGGGCGCGTTCGCGGGCACCTGCGTGTACGTGGCCCTGTGTCTGGGATCGCTTGCGTTCGTCGGCTGGCTGGTCTGGCGCCTCATTCCGTGACGGCCGGGACGCATGGCCCAGTCGGACGCCGGAGAGACCGGCGCGGAAAGGAGCCTATCATGGCAATGGATATCCAAGACGACCAAAAGGTCGTCGTCTACAAGGATGGCGTGGACCAGTACGAGGGCCTTTGGGGAAGCCGCGACGAGGATTACGACGGCGACTTTTATTTACTGGCCGATGTTGAGGAGGCGGACATCATCGTCGTCTGCTGACGCCGGACCGGAACGGCCGGGGATGGGCGCACGGCCCGCCCCGGCCGTTCCTCTCTTCGGGGACGCATGGGTCCGGCGCAATCGGGAAAAGGAGTGAAGCAATGGACATCAAAGACTTCCAACGCATCGCCAAGGCCGCCGGCATGAAGCCGACAGACAGGGACGACATGGCGGAGATCGCCTCGCCCGACGGCGAGGACGCGTACGTCCTGCGGCTGGGCGCCGTCACGGACGGTTTCGAAGTGGAAGTCGTATGGCTGAGCCTTCAGCGCGGCCTGCGCCGCGAGGACGGGCGCGAATGGCTGACGCCGCGCACTGGACGCGTCCTGCGGTGCCGCGTCTGGGACGCGGAGGCCGGCTGGCTGGAGCCCGTGGCTGGCGAGAACGCCATTAATCGGCTCCGCGGGCTTGTGGATGAGCTGCACGGCTGGGCCGAGGCGGAGCGGACCGCATGGGTCCACGCGCGGGCCGTCTCCCGTCTGCTGGACGGGCGTGTGGACGGCCTCGCGGGCATGGCCTAGATTCTCTCGACGAGCAGGCGGCGGAACGTCGGCCTGCCGCCGATCATGGGGGAGACGCGCGGCACGCCCTCCGGCAGATGGCCGGGGAACATGCCGACAAGCCTGTAGCCCTCCGGCCAGTTGGCGAGGAGGCTGATGGGCGCGCCGACGAGCCCCTTGCGGTCGGCGGGCACCGTGGCCGCGGAGCCGGCCTCCACGATCGTCTTGGGGAGATTGTCGTAGAACGGGTTGTCCGCCGGATCGTAGGCGTGCGTCGGCGTGAACGTGGGACATCCGCCCGGCAGGTCCGTGTACCAGACGACGCCCTTGACGCCGACGGCGGGCACACCGTCGGGCTCGATGTGGACGGCGTCGGCGCGGTCCAGGTCCTTGCATCCGGGGACGCGGAAGAACATACTGCCCTTGTTGGGCGAGCAGATGTGGAGGCGTCCGGCCATGAACAGCGGGAACACGTCCGAGTAGGAGCAGGCGGTCATGGGGCCCAGGCAGAGCAGGCCCTGGCCGGCGTGGCCGGACAGGTAGCGGCCCGCCAGGCTGAACGGCGGATTGCCGACGGTCAGGTCGGCCTCCCGCGCCATGGCGCGGGCCTCGGGGGAGTCGAACGATCCGGAGCCCTCGAGGCGGCGCTCCGTGACGCCGGCGGCGGTCCTCTCGTACAGGCGGCCGCCCGCGTCGTCGGAGGCGAACAGCGTGTCCGCGGTCGGGTCGTGGGAGAGGCTTCTTAGGCGGGAGAGCCCCCAGTCGTCGAAACGGTCGGACAGGAAGCGCCAGAAGGCGCTCCAGTCCCCGTCGTTGGTGTCGAGCAGGACGTCGGCCCCATGGAACGCGTCCCGGAACGGGGTCAGGCCCCGTTCGACATCCTCGTATCTTGTGTAGAATTCGTCGGCCCGTCCGCGCGCGGCGGCGAGCAAAGGCTTGTTGTCAGGCATTCCATGGACCATGCGTCGGACCGCGCAGGGCGTCGATGGCGTCGGCCCTGTCGGCCAGCATCCTGCCGCGCAGCTCGGCGCCCGCGTCCTCGTCGTAGCCGTCCGGCGTGACGACGTCGACCTCCACGTCGTCGGCGGTGACGGTGAGCACGGCGCGCGCCTTGCCCGGCTTGGACTCCAGATAGCCGGTGGACTCCGAAAGGAACGCGAACGCCACGTCGTCGAGGGCCTCCGCGGACGGCGCGGCGTCGGGCGGCAGCACGGCGGAGACCTCGGAGCGTCTCGGGCCGTCGGTGTGGACGGTGTGGACGAGCAGCGCGGGCGACGACGGGTCCAGCGCGCCCGGACGGCTCAGGCCGTATTTTCGCCGGAACGTGTAGTCGCTCATCCCGGCGGACGGCGGCACGAGGGCCACGTCGGCGACGGAGTCGCCCGCCAGTGTGATGCGCGCGCCCTCCCGTCCGATGCGCTTCCAGCGGCGTCCCGGCGGCAATGCGATGCCGGCGGGCGCGTCCGTGCCGTCGGAGACGCGGCCGCCGCCGTAGACGGCGTCGTGGGTGCGGTCGCCGGTCTCCGCATGGCCGGCCGGGTCCAGTCTGAAGTCGGCGGTGCCGCGCACGAAGCCGTTGTTGTCGAGCCTTGCCATCCGCTCGACCGACTCCCTGGCGGCGTTGCGGGACATGACGGCCTTGCGCCGTACGTTCGGATTGCCGTCGTGCAGCAGCGCCTCCACCTGGGCCTCCGTCAGATCGTCGCGGTAGGCGGCGGCGCCGCGCACCCGCTGGCTCTCGTCGTAGAGCAGCTCGTCGAACTCGTCGTCGGTCGGCGTCGGCGACTTGGGGCTCGACCATGCGAGCATGCGCACGCCCCAGGAGGCGCTGCGGCGCAGGACGCGCCAGTCGTCGGCGGAGAGCGTCTCCGGCCGCTCCTTGATGGCCGTCCGGTCGGCCGCCGCGTCCATGCCCGCCACGTAGCCGCCGAAGTCCAGGTCGTCGTCCGAGCCCTGTCCCGCCTTTTTGTCGAACTGCCCTCCGTCGGGCCTGCCTGCGGCCTTGTGGTTGTTTCCGTTCCTGTCCTGCGCCATGATTGGCCTCCTTGTCCGTTTCGCGGAGGCTATGCGGACGGGGATGGGCTTTCGGGGCATTGTCCGCCCGTGCGCGAAAACGCACGTCCGTGCGACGCATAGCAGGAGGATATGGGAGCATCACATTTGGGAAAGGCGCTGGAGAGCGCATGCGCGGTCGCCGCCGCGGTCTGCATGGCGGTGGGATTGGCGCCGTTCGCGTCGGCGGACGATACGACGGCCGACGCCGCGCAGCTGCCCGACTACATCGTCAACGGGGACTTCGAGTACCATAAAGACATCATCGCGGATGGTACCTGGAGGGCCGTGATACCCGCCACTGGCGAGAATTTCAGCTACAGCCACGGATGGCAACCGGGTCCGTCCGATTGGGATGAATCCAGATTCGGATGGCACAGCACGCAGAACTGCGATGATGGCAGGGAATGCCGGACCGGCGCCGTCGAACTGCAGCAGTTCCGGAGGTCCAATACGTGGGCCGAAATCGTCGCCGCCCAGGCCGACACCTCCATCTATCAGGACATCCGCGTGACCCCGGGCAACACATACCACTGGAGTCTGAAGCATCAGAGCGTTCGGCGCGCGAACACCATGCAGGTGCTCATCGGCGCCCCGGGAAAGGAACAACCGCAGCAGGCGAAGCGTACGAAGACGAACGGTGGCGGCGACCAATTGGGGGCTGTGGGAACCGACATCACCACCAACAACAAGCTCGCATATCGGGAATCCAATAAAGGCGCGGCGGAGAACTGGGAGACCTACGAGGGCGATTGGACCTGCCCCGAAGGCGTGACCGTCGCCCGGTTCACCTTCAAAAGCGTCGATTCGCCCGCCCCGATTAACGGCAATCTGGTCGACGACATCGGCTTCAGCCAATCCACGACATTGCGCTACGACCCGAACGGCGGAACCGGCATGATGGCGGACCAGACGGTCGGCGTCGGCGTGAACGCCTACACGGCCACGGATGGCTACACCCTCGCCGGACACGGCCTCGCCTCATGGAACACCAAACCCGACGGCACGGGCGACTCCTACAGGCCGGGCGACATGATCGCCATCGACAAACCGACGACCCTGTACACGCAATGGACCGACACCACGCAGACGGCGATGCCGGAGACGGGAGGAACATTGACCAATCGGAACCTGACGACAATCCTGGGGGGGGGGGCTTGCCTTCTGGCCCTCATGCCAATCCTGTCGGCAAGACGGCGCAGGCGCCGGTAGAACCGTCCGGGAAGGCGGTGTGACATGCTGAGACACATCACCCGCCTTATCGCCGGTCTGCTCGCCGCCGGTCTCTTGTTGGCTTTGGCGCCGTCGGCGCATGCGGCCGCCACGTACGACATTACCCAGGTCGGGGACGCGGACTGGGTCAGCGTCACGGACGCGAACGGCAGGGAACTGTCGGGCCAGACCACTGCGTCGGACGGCCTGCAGGTGACGGCGACCGTCCGCCTGCGCATCGACGACATCGGCGCTCTCCGGGAGGGCGATACCGTCCTGGTCAAGGCCACGGCGGCGTCCGGCAGCCATTTCGGACCCAGCCTGTTCTCCAGGATGACCCTGCCGCCCTCATTGCTCGACAGGCGGGGAAACGCCGTGTTCACGGTATCCAACGCCGACGGCGACAACACCATATTGAAGCTGACCCGTACCGGAACGACGGCATTGGGCACCTACTCCTGCGACCTGGCCGCGACGAACAAACTGTGGAGACGGACACCCGAATCGAAGACGTCCACATGGAGGATAGGCTCGTCGTCCGCATACACGTTCGCGGTCCGGCCACTGGCCAACACGCCATGCGCGTCGAACAGCAACGGGGAATGGGCCCCCAAAGTGCAGGGGAACAGCATCGAGGTCAACCAATGGTTCCTCAACTGCGGCACGATGCGCTCCATCATGGACGGTCCGGACACGTCCGGCATCAGAACGGAATCGCAGGTCGGCTGGGCTCGCATCATCCCCGAATCAGGCCGGATCACAAGCCTGGACGTGCCCAACAACAGCATGTTCTTCATCCTGAAGGCGGTCGACGGCAGAACCCCCGGCTCCCTGGACGGCCGCACGGGCATCTTCCGTCTTTCATGGAAGAGCGACGTGGACATATCCACCTACGACAAGGCGGTGGCGAATCTGCCCGTGGGATCCGTCGCCGTCATGGAACGGGAGGACGGCTCATGGGACATCGCCTACAACATCGGATCCCGACTTCCCGGACTGGCCAATTCGCTGAAGACGCCCGACAGCTCCGACCCCGCGACTCTGGAGCTCCAGAGGAACACCGGGAACATATGGCAGGTGGCGCAGACGACCTTCTGCGTCCGTTTCCAGGACGAAAGCGTCCCCAACAGGGTATCCGTCGAGACGCGGGGAACGGAATACGCGTACAGGAGCCGGACCCTGACCACGAAGACCATCGACCCCGCCATCGGCCAGGGCCAGTCCGCCATCCGATACGATCCGAACGGCGGAGACGGCGACGCGTTCAAAAAGGTCGGGGACTCCGGCACCACGGCCACGACCGCCGAGGCCGGCGTCTTCCTGCGCAAGGGCCACACGTTCGCCGGCTGGAATACCAAGGCCGACGGCACCGGCACCGCCTACCAGGCTGGCGCCGATGTCGCATACCCGGCCGAGGGCGACACTCTGACCCTGTACGCCCAGTGGGAGGCGAACGCATATAAGACGGAGTTCAGGGACTGGCGGGGCCGGACCATCACGTCCGGCACGGCCAAGTACGGGAGCACGCCGACCGTGCCCGCGTTGGCCGACACGACGTGGCTGGCCGATCCGGACATGAACTTCGACAACGTGGACGGATGGCGCGACGATTGGTGGCATGGTTCGCCCACATTCACCAAGGACGGCCTGACGGTCAATAGCCGCGACACCAGGGCGAACGGCAAGACCGTCGGTGCGAATGCGGCCATCCATGTCGAGGCGGATGCCGACTATTCGGAAGCGAATGCCACGAATGCCGCCAAGAGCTCGGGAATCGGCTTCAACATCAACAACGGAAGCAATTCCTATCGGGGATGGAACGCCTGTCCGAATGGGCGGCAATGCGAAGTGGACGCCGTTCTCACGGCCGGACTCGCCTCCTCCCAGACGATCGAGCCCTGGGTGCAGATAGCCAATGACCGATTCAACGGCTACGGCACCGCCACCGTCCACCGCATGCAATTGACCCAGGTGGACCCGGCCACGCACAACGGCGTCGCCCGCGACGGCTACGTGTTCACCGGCTGGGACAAGGACCCATCGAAGCCGGTCGAGGGCGACACCGTGTACACGGCCCGATACCGGCCCGCCGTCTACAAGGTCCGGTTCGACGCGAACGGTGGCACCGGCGCCATGGCCGACCAAAGCCACACGTACGACCGGAAGCAGGCGTTGACGGCCAGCGCGTTCGCCCGCGAGGGCTACCGCTTCACCGGCTGGAACACGCGCCCCGACGGCAAGGGCAAGGCGTTCACGGACAAGCAGGCCGTATCGAACCTACTGGTCCACGACGGCGCGACCGGCGTCCTGTACGCGCAATGGCAGCGTCTACCCGAGACCGCGCTACCTTGGAGTGGAGGAACCATGACCCATAATCTGACAACAATCCTGGGGGGGGCCTTCTTATCCTCGCCATCCCATTCGTCCTCATGCGCCGGCGCAGGCTGGGCTGAGCCATGCAAGGCGGGTGATGTGACATGCTGAGACACGTCGCCCGCCTGCTTCATGGGCTACTCGCCGTCGGCCTTCTATTGGGACTGGCGCCGCCGGCGCACGCGGCCGCCTCGTACGACGTCACCCAGGTCGGCAAGGTCACGATCCAAGGCATCACCGACGGCAACGGCCGTCAACTGAACGGCACGCATGACGGTCGGGAGATCGCCGGAGGCTTCACGCCGAACGCCTATGTGATCTCAACCCGGGTGAGGTACGGCATCCATATCGACGACATGTCAAGACTCGCCGAGGGCGACAGGATCACCATCGGCCAATCAAGCGCCGGCCATTTCGAGGTGGCCGCGTACTCCGGCGGCTCGGTCGTCAACGACCAGACCGGCACGCCCGTGTTCTCGATCGGCTGGACCCACGCGCGCATCACCCTCACCCGGCTGCCGGGGAGCCTGACGGGCGGCATGGACCTCACGTTCACGTCGAACCTTTGCACCAGCTACCGTGATTACGGCAGCCGGGAGAAACTGTACGCCACGTCGAGCACCTGGACCATCGGAGGCGACTCGTACACGTTCCCGAACACGCCGTTCGCCATGCGGGCCGCCACCGGCGGGAAGGATTTCGCCGCCTCCACCGTCATCCAGCGTCTCGCCAACCAGGTCATGTTGCAGTCGCACCTCCACTGGCCGGGAGTGATCAACGACATGCTGAACGGCGGGGCCATCACGCCCGACACTTCCGACACGATCGTCTACGACCACATCACGCCCATGGACGGCACGATCTCCGCGGTCCGGTTCGGGTCGATGCTGAACCGTTGGCCCCTCGCCTACGACAGGACCCACCTGTCGGATTCGAGCGACTTCGCCGTCGCCTCCGCCGACTACGGGCATCCGAACGACGTGCATTCGCTGGACGAGGCGAAACGTCTCAAGCCCGGCCAGTCGTCCATCGTGAGGAACACGGACGGCTCGTACGACGTGGCCGCCAACCTCGGCTCGTTCACCGGACCGGACGCCCTCGCCGAAACCACCAGGACCTGGGACGGGAACACGAACGACATCATCGCGTGGCTCCACAAGCACCAGTGCACGAGCGCCTGGACCAGCTACCGGTACGTCATCGTGTGGGCCGACCCGAACCAGGCGGACACCGCCATGGTGGAGACTCACCTGTACCGCGCCGGCAAAAACTACACAGGCACGCTGACCGCGGCCAACATCGCCGGCAGCACGGGACAGGCCGTCACGACCGGCGGCGTCTCCTACGATCCGAACGGCGGCGACGGCGCCATGACCCCGACCATTGGGAAATCCGGCACCGGCGTCACCGCCGCCGACAACGCGTTCACGCGCACGGGATACACGTTCGCCGGCTGGAACACCGCCAAGGATGGCACCGGCACCGCCCACCAGCCAGGCGACGCATTGGTCCTGACCAAGAGCGTCGTCGTCCTGTACGCGCAATGGAGGCCCATAACCTACAAGGTCCGTTTCGACGGCAACGGGGCCACGTCCGGCATGATGTCCGACCTGACCGCCACATACGACGAGAAAAAGACCTTGCCCGCCAACCGGTACGCCAGGCCAGGCAAGGCGTTCGCGGGCTGGAACACCAAGGCCGACGGGAGCGGCGCGATGTATAGGAACAAGGCCGAGGTCACGAATCTGGCGTCCAGCCAAGACGACGTCGTCGTCCTGTACGCGCAATGGGAGGATGCCATGACGGTGATGCCGGAGACGGGAGGAACAGTGAACGACCATCGCATGCTGAAAACCATCGGGGGGGGGGCCATGCCTCTTCGGCCTCGTCCTCATCCCATTCGCGCGGCGGCGCATGCGCCGAAGCCGGTAGCTTCGGCTGGAAGGGCGGTGTGACATGCTGAGGCGCATCACCCGGCAAACTGGCCATCCTTGCCGTTCTGGCCGGCATGCTGTCCGGGCTTGCCCCGTCCATGCTCGCGGTGCGCACCGCCACGCCGACGAGGCATCGCAGTCCGGAGCATCCACGGC
>ENA-OQHD01000064-OQHD01000064.1-human-gut-metagenome-genome-assembly--contig:-NODE-64-length-45228-cov-14.570143_pt1 | contig 45228 bp, 33 predicted proteins | sample MGYA00242560_ERZ504711 | MGnify/ENA primary metagenome ERZ504711 (study PRJEB26092, sample SAMD00036198) | human gut metagenome | host: Homo sapiens | study: EMG produced TPA metagenomics assembly of...
TACAAATAGAGGAGCTCATCACATAACCTCATCTGATATAGATGTCATATCCTTAATTCTGTGCCGTCCAGACTTGCCCCATTCTCCAAAGTCGAGCAAGAGCGGAAGATGGGTATGTCGATTATCCGGTGACGGTAATTTTTTTTCCAATCGCCATACATTCGTTGTAAGATATTTATCCGTCATACGAGGAACAGGGAATTCACTGCCTTCGTAAAACCGCACTGCTCAGAGGGAAAATCTCTGAAATAGGCACTGGCGCCATATTCGGCCAGCTTAACGTCAGACAGCAATCAGAGACCTCACCCGTATTTGAGTCGGCAATACAGGAATCGAACAAATCCTGGTAAGAGCATGCGCCTCGAGAAACCAGTTGTTCCACCACGTGCATAGCAGAACAACCAATTTGCTCGAGTTGACCAAGGAACCCTTTATGAGGGACAACAATGGAAGAAGAATGATATAAATAGGCTCTTTTCTGTGCAATTGATGCAGTTCGGACTTGCTTTGCACGAAGGCGTTTATCTGTATAGAGCTGGTCATATGGAAAGATGTCGACAAAAATGCCCATCGAACTGGAAGCCTCTCGAGCCTCTTGATTCTCGAAGCGAGTTCCATCGCGATACACCTTAGCAAACATCGCAGCATAGCCAGTAGTATTCCGCGATGTATGGAGCGAATATCCTTCCGGTAACCCACCCTCGGCTAAGGAGCAAAAGCGGTCATAATCTGAACGCATCATTCCGATATCTATATCATCATCCCAAGGGATAAACCCCCTATGACGCATTGCTCCTAAACATGTTCCACCGTCAAGCCACCACCTGATGCCGTGCTTAGAGCAGAATGCGGCGACAACCTGAAGGATATCCAATTCAGTGTTTTGAAGCTTTAATAGCGCGTGAGCTTTAGACATCATCGGCCTATCTCTTTTCCCCGAACCATTGTTGCGTCTGTTTCCCCAAAACAGAAGACTGATAAATAAGGCAAATGGCATTGGATATAAGCGCCGATACAGTAGGGCCATTTAAGCCAAACAGCATTTGCGCAGGAGCCATAACAGCGACAGCACTAATTAAGGACAGCATGCTGCCAACAAATACCCCTCGGTAATTATCAAGAGAAACCAACAAATCGTTGACAAACCAAGCGATGCCAGTCAAAAAGGCACAAGCCAACATAGGCTGAAGGAGATCGGTATGTTTAGCTATTCCAGCGCCATAAAACAGTGACAGCAATAATTTACCGAAAAAGAAAAGGGCAACTGAAGATATGACACCGACAAAAAAGATGCCAGCAAGTATTTTACCTATGAGCGAAAAAAAGGACTTTTCTCTAGAATGGTAACGCTCTACTAGATAACCTAATAAAGGATTATAAATATAGGTCGCACCCATTTGGATAATTGCCACAGGTGCAGCAACTGATGCATAAATACCCAGAGCAGAATCTCCGAATGAATAAGATAAATACTGCCTGGGAATATTCGGCGCCGCAGAAGCAGCAATGCCGCCCAGAACGATGGGCAAACAGCTACATAGGAAGGCTCTGACCTTCGCTCGGCTAATTCCAAGCTTGATTGCAGAAATCCGATTTGATCTTGGATAATCGTAAATAACTCCGATGCCTATTGTCACTACCGTCATAAGCAACAGTGCACCTTCGAGGCTATTAAAAAATCCAAAGACAAGAATGAATGAAAGGAGAGAGCCGATGCCCTGCATTATGAGGGATTTCCCAATATAGTCCATCCTATGACCAACCTGATCATTAGCATGCATGACATCAATGACTAAGCCAGCGGTTTTATAGAGAGCATACAGAAGAATAGCGGGCACCGTACCAATACGACACGTTGCAATGGAATAGACGGCTAACATTGCAAACGCTATAAAAGTAGTAAAGAAACGAAAAGTCAGGTATTCACCAGCAGAGTTTTTCCTTTCAACATCTGCAATTTGCACCGTGTACATCCTGTATTGGGCTAATTGAGAAAACATGTTGAAAATAGACATAGCCAGCGAATAAATGCCTGCAGCACTATATCCATCAGACAGCCGAACGACCAAAATGGTGATAAGCCACTGACAGCCTAAATTAGTCAACGAACCGACGGTATTCCAGAACATATTATGTTTAATCGAAAGAGTCTTCTCTGTGGCCTTCACAAATATAAGCGCCCTTCTAAACCTGTCGAAATGAGGATACGGAGCTATCTCGCAGCTTTAAGTTCTTTTAAAATCAAAATAAACAGCCAATTCGGCATAAGACGTATAATGATATCTGCTTTAGCGATAGACGGGCAAGCTCGTCGGTATTTAAGTAAACCAATTATGGAGCGCCGCTCCCTTGCTTCAGCGAACCCCAATATTTCCTTTAGATGCGGTGAATCGGGAAATCTATCGGCAAATCGCCTAGCAGTATCAACCCTGTTTTTAACTCTTGTCGAATACCAATCATCTTTTGAAGAAACACCTGCAAGGAATCCAGTTTCGTTACCACCATGTCGACGATACTTAACCAAAGGAGTCATAGTAAAGCTGCACTTCCCCAGTTCACTGCAACCCAATGTCAACCACAAGTCATGTGCAGTCGATTCCGGAAAGGGAATCATCGACTTCGCCGCACTCGCATCTAACATGAGAGCCATACCAATGCCGTAACATACGCTTGCGGCCTGTACAGTAATATCCTCTCCAGAGCACCAATTTACTTCCGGCGAATTAGGATGAGCTTTCCTATAACTCTTTACCAGAATATTTCCGTTTTCGTCAATTACCGATCTATCACAAACATCTAGAATTGAGCCTTCTTCTAGCATATGGTTGAGCGAAACTTCAACTCTATTAGGCTCCCAAATATCATCCTGATCGCAAAGTACTACGTAATCCCCTTCCGCCAAGGAGAGCAGCGCCTCGAACGATTTGACATAACCGAGATTATTATCACCGTGATAATACCGATAGGCGTTTTTCGTTATATGCGCTTGGATAAACCGCTCTAATGAATCCGATTCAGGGCAGTCATTTCTAACTAGAAGCGTAAGCGGAAACGTTTGTTTATCTATCGAATCAAGTTGTTCCGCGAAAAACTTAAGATCGGGTTTATAAGCTGAGAGAAGTACGCATACGCCAATATCATTTCCCATTTCTATTTCCAAAAATCCTCCCAAATTCATTGCTTAAAGATTATCAAAGCACCCTCAGTTAAAAGAAACTCTTTTAAAAATAGAGTATTTATCCCTGTCTCTTAAAACGAGTGCCTAATATCAATAAGTAACAACCTTTGTTCCATAAGGAATGTTATCGTAAATCCATTTTGCATTCTGAATCTCAAGGCGTACGCATCCAGCAGAGGATGGAACGCCCATCGTGGGATCCATCACGCGGTTGCTGTTGACGTAGTAGGGTGAGGAATGGAATAAGTAATCACCATAGAACTGCGTGTAGTAATAGCAAGTATATCCATGCCCAAAGGAGTATCCCTTACCGTAGACTTGATACTCCCCTATCACCGTAGGCGTGCTAGCTTTTCCCGTCGAACATACATATCGACGGTTTAAGGACCAGTTATTCCAGGATCCAGTGTAAATACTCGTAACGCAACGTGACGTATCGACAAGTATCAGCCAATTTGTATTGCTTGAATAACTTTGAGCCTTAGCATCCATATAGTCTGACACCCACGCGCCGTTAGCCATAAAGAAATTCCAGGATCCGTCCACAACGCGCCAGCCAGTAGCCATAGCTCCACTAGCATCAAGCCAATACCAGGTGGCGCCCAGATTGAGCCATCCTGTCTGCATATAACCAGACGAATTCAAGTAATACCAAGATCCGTTAACGGTAACCCAACCGGTTTTCATAGCATAAGTGGACGGATCTAAATAGAACCAGGAGCCATCCTTGTACAGCCAGCCAGATCGTGCATAGCCAGCGGTCTCATCAAAAAATGTACCATTTTCCGTTAACGTTCTTCCATCCAGCGCAGGGGGAGCCATCGGTTGAATCAGCATAGAACTTACAGCCTCCAAGCATCACAAACCCGTGAGCTTCGACCAATTCGCCATCGCCGTTTGATGTAAACAGTTTTCCATTACGCAATGCTCCACGCAATGAGCAATCAGAACCAGCAAAAGCCTTAGATGGCTCATCCTGAACCGAGTCCTGGACATCTACCCATTCACGACAAGCAACAGCGCCTGAAGCTTTTGCATAATAGCTTTTCCCATTTACAGAAAAATGACCAAGAAGCATTTTACCGTCGGCGGCAGGATCGAGATAATAGTATTGACCACCGTCCTTCAGCCATTCAGTCTTTATAATGCCCGACGCTTGAGAAGGCTCAGCGTAATACCAGTCTCCATCGCTCATAAACCAGCCAAGTGACAACGCTCCCGTTGAAGAAAAATGATACCGGTTGGATCCGATGACATAAAAGCCGGTAGCCATTCTATTGTCATTTGCGACATCGAGCCAATACCAAACGCCATTCACCAAACGCCAGCCCGATGCAAGTGCGCCGGAACCGTCAGCGTAATACCAGTCCGTCCCATCAAACGCCCAACCAACAGTCATTGCGCCGGAATCCGATAAATAGTAACGAGACGAACCGACAGAAACGATTCCTCTAGACATAACACCATCATTGGCGGGATCAAGCCAATACCAGTTATTGCCAGTTTGAAGCCAGCCGGTTAAGACTTCACCATTGCTACCCCAATACCATAAACCGTTATCAAGGTACCATCCATTAATCAGTCCATAGGTTCCAAGAAGATAAGGGTGCCCATCAATAACACGTCGACCAGTAGCCATAGAACAGCTGTTAAGGGAGTCAAACCAGTACCATTGGTCTCCAATAAACTGCCAGCCACTTGCCAAAGCGCCTGACGGACCCGCGTAATACCACTTATTTTCAGTAAAAATCCAGCCGCAGCTCATTGCGCCGTCACGAGCGGGGTCCAAGTAGTACAGCAAGTCGTCAATATTCTGAATTCCGGTCAAACGACAGCCATCTAGATAGTAATACCAGGACAAACCGTTCCATTGCCATCCAGATAGTTGTTCTGTAGTCGACGGGTCATGGCTATCGACAACCTGTAGGCTCGAATCTTCCGTTGTTTTGCCGGCACAATCGCTGGAGTCTTGAGAGCAACCGCCACCGACCAATGCTCCCGGCCCTCCTGTCGAGTCGCGCTCTACGACACCGTTATCCGCCCCCTCTTCCACGGCATAAGCAGTGCAAGAAAATGCGGGGGCTGTAACTGAAAGTAAGGCGGAAAATAGCATCAAGCCAATTACTCGCCAGCAAATTCGATGATCAATCCGAGCATTCATTTCAAGCCCCCAACCGGTACCGACTGTCTTGCAGGGAATCTATTAAATAAACGGACGAGCTGCGCCGATTACATTTCCCCTTGCGCTAATAGGATGAATTCCGACACCTTGATGAGGCCAGGAATCAATCATCAAACCGCCGCCAAGTGCAATTGCAATATGACCGCGGTAATAAATCACATCGCCGCGTTGAATCGAGCTCGTGCTCACGGGCATAAAGATATTGCTTCGATACCAATTCATGGAATTGTAGGTTTGGCTTGGATCCCAGCGATGGTTATAAGGGTTGTAAACACCCATATCCATGCCAGTAGCATAAAGGCACTGCAAGACAAAACCAGAGCAATCAACAGCTCCACCGGGAGCGGTAGACCAAGGCTCAATATATTGCGTACCGATATACTCATAGGCGCGCTGGATAAAGGCGTTCACGCAATCTTCCCGCGTTGCTTCGACAGAAATGCGAGAAGGGGTCACATAGGTAAAGTATCCGGTGCAATAGCTAGGCAGCTGAACAGTCCAAGAACTGACCTGAGGATACTGGGATGGATTTTGCCAGCCAACTTTGTCGCACTGGCCATCGCTCCAGAAAATTCGGCGAACACCGTCGATGGTCCTTGCGCCCGTTGCCATAGCGCCGCTGCCGTCTAACCAATACCACTTACCCGAATCTTTAAGCCAGCCAACATGCATGCTTCCATTGGACTCAAGGTAATACCATGTTCCATTCAGGCATTTCCAACCAGTTGCCATTTTTCCGTCAGCGTTTAGGTAATACCATGAACCACCAGTAAAAACCCATCCGGTCTTCATCACGCCAGAATTGGCATCAAGCCAATACCAATCGCCGTCAATCTGCAGCCATCCAAGATGAATGGCACCCGTTCCGGGCTCAGCGTAAAACCTTAGATTTGCGACATTAACCCAGCCGGACGCAACCTGCCAACCATCAGCTCCAGCGGTTTTTAGAATAGCGCCGTTTTCGCGAATCACATCCTTGCAAAGATATCCATTATCATCGGCATATCTTTCAACGCCATCATTAACGGTAACCCAGCTTGAAACCACGAGCCTACCGCTCTGGTTTGCAAAACAATCGTTGCCGCTCACCTCAAATAAGCCCGTTTTCATTAGATGGCTAACAGGGTCCAGGTAATACCAGCTAGCGCCTTCTTTATACCAATCAGAAATAAGCGCACCAGATTGAGAGGCTAGATACCAGCCGTTCTCGGACTGAGCCCAGCCAACAGCCATAACCCCATTGGGGTTCAAATAATATGCTGCATTGCCAAGGTCTAAATACCCAACGGACATCTTACCATCGGAGGCTGGGTCGAGATAATACCAAGCGCCGTTAACGAGTTTCCAGCCAGTGGCCGCAATACCGTTAGAGCAGTAATACCAATCTGCTCCGTCTTTGTACCATCCATTTGCGAGGCCATAGTCACCAAAAATGTAGGTTCTTCCATCAATCTTTTGACGACCCTTAAACATGATGAACGTCTGTGGGTCAAAATAATAGCGAGCCCCACCTATCGTTTGCCATGACGAAGCAAGGGCACCCGATGAATAAGCCCAGTACCAATTCCCGTCAACGAGAATCCAGCCGGTTTTCATAGCACCAGTGGCATCTAAATAGTATTTCCCGCTCCCGAGGTCGACAAAACCAACCTGCATTATATGGGTGGCAGGATCCAGGTAATACCATGTGCCGTCTTGATAAAACCAACCAGCAGCTAAATCGCCTCCAGCATTGGCATAAAACCAATTTCCATCTGAGTTACGTAGCCAGCAGTTCTGATATAGCGCGCCAAAAGGCGTTGCGGCATTGCCGTCATTCGCATAAAACGAAGCAGTCGATCCGCCAGCATCGGTCACATTGAAATAACCTGTCTGCATTGCACCATCATTGGCTGGATCAAGCCAATACCAATAGCCCCCGCTTTGCAGCCAGCCAGTTTGGTGTTTACCGTTTTTTCCGTAATACCAAACTCCAGACGACTCGTCTCGTTGCCAGCCATCTTTTATGACGGAAGAATTATCAGGTTGCAAATCATCGGAAACCACAGAAGAAAAATCCGCTTTTGACTCAATACTCTGAGCCTCAACGGAATCCTGTGCAAACGCGACATTCGCACTCAGGGGCAAGCAGCAAGCAGTGATTAATGACGCAGCAGCACAAACAAGCGTGGCCTTCTTTTCGAATCGATACATAAGCGACCCTCCCAGATATCTCATTTATTTATTTTAATCCACATTCCAGGATTGATTTTCGTTACTGTCTGTTCAGTCTATGTAGATAAATATACTAAATTGAACATAACGTTCAATCATTCTATTCTTTTCCTAAGCAATGAACATCTTAATTGGAGGCCTGCAGTGGAACTGACCAAGCGTAACTTTACTGTTCTGTACGAATACCTAAAGAACCCATATGCCAGCCAGCGAGAAGTTGCCGAGCGCACTGGCCTCTCACTTGGATCGGTAAACGCAGCAAATAAAGAGCTTACGAATGAAGGCCTTCTCGAATCGGACAGCCTAACCGACAACGGTTACGAAGCACTTCACCCCTATAAGGTTGAAAACGCAGTGATATTGGCTGCGGGGCTTTCGAGCCGCTTTGCTCCCATTTCGTATGAAAAGCCCAAAGGCCTTTTAAAGGTACGTGGTGAGATTCTCATCGAACGTCAGATTAGGCAGCTGCAAGACGCAGGTATCAGCAATATCACCGTCGTTGTCGGCTATAAAAAAGGAGTATTTCTTCTATCTCGAAAGCAAGTTCGGCGTTTCGATTGTCGTCAACAACGAATATGCATCCAAAAATAACCACGCATCGCTTATGTGCGTAAAAGAGCGGCTTGGCAACACCTATATTTGTTCAAGCGATGATTACCTTCTAAACAATCCGTTTGAAGCATACGTTTGGAAAGCATTTTATTCTGCTCAATATGCTGAAGGCGCCACCAAAGAATGGTGCATTCAAACCGGAGCAATGGACAGAATCACCAATGTTACGATTGGCGGTTCCGATGCTTGGTATATGCTCGGACATGTCTACTTTGATAAAGCCTTCTCGCTTGCATTTAAGCAGATTCTCGAAACGGAATATAACAAGCCCGAAACAACGGACAAGCTTTGGGAAGATCTATATATCGAGCACATCAAGGAGCTCGATATGGTGATCAAAAAGTATCCTGAGGGCGAGATCAACGAATTCGATTCTCTTGATGAACTGCGTGCCTTTGATCCGCATTTTATCGAAAACGTTGACTCCGATATTTTCGATAACATCGAGCAAGTGCTCGGCTGCTCCAAATCAGAGATTCACGACGTTTATCCCCTTAAACAAGGTCTTACGAATCTATCGTGCCACTTTAGAACCAATGACGGAGAGTACGTTTACCGCCATCCGGGAGTCGGGACCGAACTGCTTATTAACAGAAATGGAGAAGTAGCCGCACTTAAAAAGGCCAAGGAACTCGGCCTTGACGACACGTTCATTCATGAGGACCCAAAGCGCGGTTGGAAAATTTCGAAGTTTGTACCCAACGCAAAGCAGCCTGATCCGCATGATGATGCCCAAATGAATCGAATGATGCAGATGTGTCGTTCGCTTCACGAGAGCGGTGCAAATGTCGAAACCGAATTTGACTTCTACCTCGAAGCGAAGCGCTACGAATCACTTCTTTTGGAAAAAGGCCCTATCGACATTCCAGGCTACAGGGAAATGGCCGCCGAAATCGATGAATTGGAGCACTTTGTCCAGGCCGACAATGCGCCAAAATGCCTTTGTCACAATGACTTCTTTTACCTCAATTTCCTTATCGATGAAAACGACAAGTACTATCTCATTGACTGGGAATATGCTGGCATGAGCGATTATGCAAACGATTTTGGAACGTGCAGTGTCTGCTGCGAGCTTTCCGAAGATGAAGTCGACCGCGCGCTTGATGCATATTTTGGGCGCAAGGCAACAAACAACGAAGTTGCACATAACTATGCGCACATTGCCCTTGCAGGATGGTGCTGGTACCTCTGGTCTCTTCTGAAAGAAGCCGAAGGCGACTTCGTAGGCGAATGGCTCTATATCTACTTCAATTACAGTGCCAAATACCTTAAAAAGGCACTGGAGATCTATCGAAAAGGTGAGTAACGATGCAATTCGGCTTTTTTAGCGGTCTTCTTTGGGGCCTTGATACAGTAATACTTGGAATCGGTTTGGCGCTCGCGCCCTATATTGGATCGGCGGAAGCGCTTGCATGTGCCTCCATTGCGGGATCTTTTCTCCATGATGCCTTCTGTGCGATCTGGCTCTTTGGGTACATGGGAGTTCGAGGCAGATTAAAAGACACGCTCGCTGCACTTAAAACTCGTTCGGGCAAGGTCGTCATCGCCGGCGCACTGCTCGGTGGACCTATCGGAATGACCGGATACGTATTGGCGATTAATAATATCGGAGCAGCCTACACGGCAATTATATCCGCCTTCTATCCCGCTGTCGGAGCATTCCTTTCTTTCGTGCTGTTGAAGGAGAAAATTGGGCAAAGGACAGATTCTTTCCCTTCTCGTTGCTCTTTGCGGCGTAATGACGATGGGCTATCTATCGGCCGGATCGAGCGAGATTGCAAATGCCCCCCTCGGCTTACTCGGCGCGGTGCTTGCTGTTATCGGATGGGGATCCGAAGCGGTGCTGTGCGCATGGGGAATGAAAGATGATGCCGTTGATGACGAAACGGCTTTGCAAATCCGCGAAACTACAAGTGCGCTTGTTTATGGAGTGCTTGTACTCCCCCTCTTCGGAGCATGGCATTTCACGCTGGGTGCCATCCCGAGCATGCCTACATTGATTATTGCACTCGCCGGACTCGCAGGAACTGCATCCTATCTGTTCTATTACAAGGGGATTGCGGCAATCGGAGCAGCGCGTGCGATGGCTCTGAATATCTCCTATTCGGCATGGTCGGTGGTCTTTGGCCTGATCTTGCTTGGAACAATTCCCGATATGGCATCCGTAATCTGCTGCGTTGTAATTGTATGCGGAACAGTTTTGGCAGCTAGTAACTGGGACGAACTATTTGGACGTAATAAGACGGCGTAGCTTGATTAACAATATAGTAAAAGGGGAGAGCTCGACGAGCTCTCCCCTTTTAGCATCATGGCTATTCAATTACCACAGCCTGGCTATCCATCTGTTGCCACGTGCCGAAGAACACCTGGGCATTTCGCGTAACATTGCCGTTAATCGAATCCGAAAGATAGACAATTCCCTGCTCGTCATCATAGCCTTTAAGGACTACGGCATGATTACCGCCCCACAGACCATAGGAATGCCCGTTATACCAACGAGCAGCATAACGGCCTCCTGGCCAACTTCCCCATTCGGTATTCCACATCTCAACAGGTTGTCCACAGGTCAGTCTGTTCTTAATGGAAGAAATTGACGAGAAAGAAACGTCTTTTGCCTGCATGATACTTCCCGCAGCGCGCAGAAAGTTATTACCAGCAATAGTAATCGCAGGGGCGACGCATCCCATGAGACCCCCGCTGCTACGCCTTGGGTTGCCATCAAAGGCGGTAACAAAGTTGCCGTTGCTTCCCTTGGGCAAGTAATAATCCGCAATAATCGTCTTACCTAAACCGAAACCATAGTAGTTAAGCAAGTTTGTAAGGGCAACCGACTCACAGCCAGTAGGAAGTTCCGGGTACTGCGAATAGCACGGGACATCGACCCAAGCGCCAACCATTGCGCCGGATGAACTGAACTTGTAGTCAGTAGAGCCGATCCAATACCAACCGTTGCTCAACATTACTCCCCCACGTGCGGCATCAAGGTAATACCATGTGCCCCCAAGGGAAAGCCATCCCGTTTTCATCGCGCCAGAAGCGGAATCCAGCCAGTACCAGTTGCTGCCATCGTTAAGCCAGCCGGTCGCCATTCGACCATCCGGGTTAAAGTAATACCAAGACCCAGCAATTTGCTGCCACCCAGTCAGAATTACTCCACTAGCAGAACAATAATATCGAGCACCCTGACTCTCAATCCAACCAGTTCTGGCATTACCGTCGTCGTCAATCAGCTGGATTCCCGAATCGGTCATGATGCCTTTAAGGTCAATTGCGCCGCTGGATGACGAATGATACATCCAAGACCCATCACCGTTTGACCAGCAATTAGCCATCATCTTGCCGGTACTATTAAATATGTATTCACATGATCCGATAGTTTGAACGCCCGTGGCCATGGCGTGCGTCGAGGGATCGAGCCAGTACCACGCACCGTTTAGGTTGAGCCAGCCGGAGGCGAGGGCGCCGGAGCCAGTCGCGTAGTACCAGGTCCCGCCGTCGAGGACCCATCCGGTCGCCATCGCGCCGGAGGCGCTGAACCAGTACGCTGAGCCGTTGCACGCGTGGAGGCCCGTCACCATGGCGCCGCCCGCGTCGGGGTCGAGCCAGTACCAGGAACCGCCGGTGTAAAGCCAGCCGGTCGAGGCGATACCGTCAGCGAACCAATACCAGGAGCCGTCGACGAGGCCCCAGCCGTTAAGGGGACCGCAGCTGCCGAAGTAGCGGCGGACGCCCTGCGCATCAGTCTGGTAACCCGTCAGCATGGCCCCCGTCCGGGCGTCGAAGCAGTAGGGCACGCCGCCGACGGAAACGGGGCCGCGCGCCAGCGCGCCGGAGCCAGTCGCGTAGTACCAGGTGCCGCCGTCGAGGACCCATCCGGTCGCCATCGCGCCGGAGGCGTTGAACCAGTACATGGAGCCGTTGCACTCGTAGAGCCCGGTGGCCATTACACCGCCCGCGTCGGGGTCGAGCCAATACCAGGCTCCGCCCTGGCGCAACCATCCGGTATACGCTTTGCCGTCAGAGGTTGCGTAATACCAAGTGCCCTCTTTTAACTGCCAGTAATAAAGAGAGACATCAACATACGCGTAATTCATATCAACATTTCCGCTAATACCAGAAACTTTTCCGCGGCTTGTATACTGCCAAAAGCTGTAACTGGCGGTATAGTGACATTGGGAGTTGTATTGAGCAATCCAATGATCCCAAGAACCGCTCTTAAATACAGGGTCGGTCAATATATTGTTAAACCAATTTAGGTTTGCATAAATGCCTGGCTTATATCCAGCACTAGAAATCTTATTACAGAATGTCTGAGCTCTAGATGCAATTCCGGATTGACGACCATCTGCAATAATTGTCTTGTCCTCAAGATCGTAATACACCGGTAGCCTAGGATTGTGCCCCGATAGGCAGTCAATCACCATGGACGCCTCATCGGCTGCCTGTTGATTATCAAAAGCATATGAATAGACATAGACGCCGTAGGGAATTCCGAGTCGCTCGCACTCAGAAATATTTCGATTAAATTGATAGTCAACTCGACCGCCGAAAGACGGAGCGCCAAACCCAACGCGCAGAATAGCGAAATCGATGCCAGAAGCTTTAACTGCGTCCCAATCAATACGCCCTTGGTGCTCGCTGACGTCAATGCCCTGAGCTGTAACCCCATCGGGAAGAGCGTCCATAGACAATAAAGCTATTCCGTCTTCTTCGGAAGAAGCATCATCTGAAACTAATTGTCCACCCTCATAACGCCAAGAATTCTCAACCAGAGTCTGAGCAGCCTCTGCATCCGCAGGGCATACAAACATAGAAACGGGCGCAAAGAGCATCAGCACCAACAATGCCGAAAACAACTTAAGATGTTTGTTCATGTAAACCTCGTCATTCGCTCTTGATTGCGTCTAGCTTACAGCATAGCTATGAAAGATTCCCGAACATCTAACAGGACAAGATGCCATCTAGGACAATAAATAGTTGGGCGCAATGCTGCAAAGAAAAGAAGAACTTACCGGCAGGGTTGAACCCGCAGGCTCATTGCCCCCTCCCCTTGCCCCCAAGAATACCGACTTCAAATAAACTTTCAAACCAGATGTCAAAAAGGTAGGGGGCCCAGAGAGTCCCCTACAACTCGGAATTCTAACGAATCAGTATTACTTTCGATGGGCCCAAAGCGGTCAAACCGGAGATGCGATTTCCATAACCATCACTATGCCAGAACAAATTTTCGCTCGGCGAATTGCCCCAGAAAAAGCCAATGTGGCTATCGTCCGCATATGGGTTGTAAGGATTGAAGAACACAATGTCCCCCTTACGAGCCAAACCACTACGTAACAACTCATCAATAGAGTTAAAATAAGTCACGTTCGCACACGTATCGATAGCGTAGCCGTACCAACGATAAGCGTTTACGCAGCCGCCCCTTCCGGGACCTCCACTCCAAGGGGAATGGCTCTGCTCGGCGGCAATGGGAGCTAAATTCCCGCCCGCCTTCATATATGCATGCGATACAAATCCACCACAATTCATGCCCGTATAACCGTCCCAACGCGGATCACCCTTTGGGTACATGCACGTTTCCTGGCTGAGATGCGTGTCGTAGCGTGTTCCACGGTAATAGCCGTCGTTTTCGTGGCTCATAAGCCAATTGACCAAGCTGGACCTATTGACCCCCAAAACAGAACCAGACGTATTCAACCATGCACCACTTGCATTGAAGTAATAGTCAACGCCATCGATTTTCAGCCACCCGTTAGCAAACATGGCACCCGAAGGCTGGAGCCAGTACCACGTACCGCCGTCATTAAGCCATCCAGTTTTCATCTTGAATGTGGAAGGGTCCATCCAATACCACGCACCGTTGACATATTGCCAACCAGACTTAAGGACACCATTGGAAGATGCGTAGTACCAAGTATTGCCACTTTCGTCAGAAGCGTCTTTCGACATAATCCAACCAGACGCCACGTTAACGACACCATTCGCATCCGCATAGAAAACCGCATCTCCAATATGAATCACACCTGGCAATGAAGACGAGTCAGTACGATCAGCGACTACAGGAGATCCATCAGATGAAGTAGGCAACGGCTCGCTCAGTGCTCCAGACGAATTCGCCCATGCCATACCATCGTTCAAGTTGATCCAGCACGAAGATGCCATTGCACCGGAATCATAAGAAAAATAGCGCTTGCTTCCTACCGCAAATTCACCAGTACGCATTGCGCCGGATACATCATCAAGGTAATACCAGGCGCTTCCGGACTTTATCCATCGCCCTCGTTGAATAGCTCCGTTTGATGCGGCGTAATACCAAGTACCATCAGCAAGTGCCCAGCCTGTTGCCATGGCACCTGAGCTCGTAAGGAAATAGGTGGACGAGCCCACTTGCACAAAGCCCGTGAGCATAATATGGCTTCCTGGATCCAGGTAATACCAAGAATTCCCTAGAAGTAACCAACCTCCATGCAGTAAGCCGTTGGAGTCAGCGTAATACCAGTTGTTGTCAATAAGTGCCCACTGGGAGGATAGCATGGCCCCTGAACTGTTAAAGATATAAGAGGTGCCATTGCATTCATTCAGCCCGGTGGCCATAGAACCGTCTGCAGGATCAAGCCAGTACCAACGACCCCCATCCGAGAGCCAGCCCTTTACCAGAGCGCCAGAGCCGGAAAAATAATGCCAGACAGAAGCATCAAGATGCCATCCGATAAGCATTGCACCAGAAGAAGAGAATCCATACGTGGCTCCCCCAATCTGCAGCATCGCATCGTGGACCATCTTGCCCTCATCATCCAGCCAATACCAGTTGCTGCCGTCTGAAAGCCAGCCTTTTACCATGGCGCCAGAACCGGAGAAATAACGCCAAGCAGAAGTGGAGCCCGTAGAATCTAGGTACCAGCCGACACGCATTGCGCCCGAAGAGGAGAAGGCATACGTCGCACCCCCGACTTGAACCAACCCATCCTGAGCCATTCGACCTTCGTCGTCGAACCAGTACCAGCTACCGTCTATATGTCTCCAAGAAGAAACAGCGATTGTTCCGTCGGACAAGCCCCAACGCCAAAAACCAGCCCCTTCTTCGGGTGATATCCACCCCTGATGCCAAATAATTTGATTCGAAACCTCGGAAGGGGTCTCATTATCCACCTGAGAGTTCTGCTCGACAGCGAAGGTCGATTCGCGCTGAGCATCAACGCCTGACTCGACAGAAGCAATAGCAACGTTAGATGCGGGACCTTCGTCAGTGTTATTCGAATCAAGGGCGTATAACATCGAGGGCGAACCCAAAAGGAGCCCAAAAGAAATGAGGCCCGAAAAAGCCAGCACTCCGAATGACCATTTCTTCATAACAGCACGGTATCCAATCACGCAGCGGCCCCGTCGCTTCAGGGCAACGGGGCCTCAATCAAAACTAGCTCAGTAATGTGCTAGCCAATTTGCTGGCAGTTTTTGCACTCTCGTGAAGCGCCACGCCTCTGGGCCTCCTGAATAGAGATCTGCGAATAGCCCTTTGCGTCCTTACCAACGGTACGGCACTTATGCGTATGGTAAACATCGCTACCGTTCTTATACCAAACTAAACCGTAGCCCGGAATCCACTTGCCGTCCTCGCCGACATAGTAGGAGCCAACCCAGGCATTCGTAGCCATGGCACCGGAAGACTGGAGGTAGTAGTCGCCGACCCAGGCGTCGTGAGCCATAGCGCCGGAACCGCTAAAGTAGTACCAGGCGCCGCCGACCTGACGCCAGCCGGTGGCCATCGCGCCGGAATCGTCGAACCAGTACCAAACTCCACCAACGTTAGCCCAAGAGTTAGAGGCCATAGCGCCCGAACCTCCGAGCCAATACCACGTGCCGCCATTGCTGAGCCAGCCGGTTGCCATGGCGCCCGAACCGCTCGCATAGTACCAAGAGCCGCCTGCCAAGAACCAGCCAGTGGCCATTGCACCGGAGTCGCCGAACCAGTACCAGGAGCCGCCGAGGCTGCGCCAGCTGTTAGCGACCATGGCGCCCGAGCCGTCGAGGTAGAACCACGTACCGCCGATGTTGAGCCAGCCAGTGACCATCGCACCGGAGGCATTAGTGTAGTACCAGGTACCCGAATCGTTGATCCAGCCAGTCAGCATGACCCCAGATTCGTTGAAATAGTACCAAGCCCCGCCGAGATTATGCCAACCGGTCAATAGCTCACCGTCGGAGGTCGCATAGGACCACTTTCCGTAGATGGAGTCGTAGAACCAGCCACTATGCTGCATGCGGCCATCGGCGTTGGCACCAGGGGTGTTCAGGAAGTAGTTCTTGCCGTCAATCTGAACTCGGCCGTATGCCATATCATGGTTTTCGGGATAGAAGTAATACTTGTCCCCACCGATAGACTGCCAGCCCGACACCGCGGTCCCGTCAGCGCCAAAATAGTACCAGACAGCTTCGTATTCGTTATGCCACTGGTTCGTGACCATGGCGCCAGTTTCGGGATCGAAATAGCGAAGGTTGCCGTCCTCGCACCGAACGAGTCCAGTCTTCGGACGACCGTCGGAACACCATTCCGTAATCGGTCCACCGCCTCCGCCACCGCCAGCAATATCAGCAAATGAGGGCGCCGGGGCAACCGTCATGCAGGCAGCAGCAAATGCAACAACTCCCAGCACTGTTAGTCCGTGTCATCTTTCTCGAAGGTTTTTCATACGACATCCTTTTTCCGAGATTTAAGGCTCTCTTAAGTTATTTTTAAACTATCAATTCAGTATTTCAACGGGAAATCGATAAAAGGTGTCTTTGTGACTGCAATTTAAATATGAGTCGCCACACCTCAACCGTTACGCCAAATAGCTTCTAAGGCAAACTGAGCGCATGAGCGAACCGATTTAATACAACCACCTGTAAAAATCTTGAGGCACGTTTTCGATATGACAAGAGCTGCTTGAACGAGGAGTACTTGAACCCCACCGCCCTTGCAGCTCTTGAGGATACTTTGCCGGAACTTGGCATTACTTCGCACTAAAACGAGAAGTACTCACTGTCGGAGGATAGGTTTGGTCCGAGCCACGGGTCGCCATCGAGGAAGAACTCAGGCCAGTGCTGCATGAACAGCGCCTGCTCACGCTTCCAGCGGCGCAGCTTTTCCTCGTTGGCCTCTTCCCTGCCGCGCGAGGTGAACTCGTAGTGGTACAGCTCGGCATAGGGCGTAAAGATGGTGCGGTAACCCGCCTCCCACACGCGCAGGCAAAAGTCTGCGTCGTTAAAACCGACGGCGAATTCCTCGTTGTAGCCGCCGACGCGCTCAAACACGTCGCGTCGCACCATCTGGCAGGCACCCGTCACGGCGCTAAAGTTGCCCGGGCGCACGGCACGGGCAAGATAGCCCTCGCGCTTTGCCGAGAAGTCCTGGTTGGCATGGGCAAGTGCGCCACGCACGCCAATCAAAATGCCGGCATGCTGCACCAGATGATCGGCAAAGTAGAGTTTGGCGCCCACCACGCCCGCATCGGGACGCTGCAGATAGCCCATCATCTCTTCGATAAAGTCCGGGCTTATGACCTCGGTATCGTTGTTCAGCAGCAGCAGGTAGTCACCCTTGGCGTGCTTCACACCAAAATTGATGATCTGAGAGTAATTGAACTCGCCCGGCCAGTACACAACGCGCGCGATGCCCTTGCCTTCGGATGCTGCAGCCACGCGCTCTGGCAGGGTTTCGTAATACGCAAACGTCTCCGGGGCTTCACTGTTGTTCTCCACCAAGACGATCTCGTAATTGGTATACGTGGCCTTCTGGGCGATCGACATCACACAGGCATCGAGCGTCTCAATGTGATCCTTGGTGGGGATCACAATGCTCACCAGCGGCGCAGGCTCCGGCAGCGCATGGCGCATGCGGTAGACAAACGGCGTCTCGGTCTCCTCGACCGTTCCGCAAATGCCCAGCGCGTTAAAGTGGCGCTGAAGCGCAAGGCGCCCGGCTTCAATAGCATACGGCTTGCTATCGGCAGAACCGTCGGCGGTCGATCCCGGATGCACGCGCCAGTGATACTGCACATGCGCAACGTGCTCAAAGCGCGCGCCGGCTGCAAGACAGCGAAGCGTCAGGTCGTAATCCTGGGCACCCGTGACGTCTTCTGGGGACGTACCGATGTGATCGATGAGCGCCTTCTCCACCATAAGGAAATGCGTCACGCAGTTATGGCTATAGAGCAGGTCGACGTTGAGCTTAGTCTTAAAGACCGGCTGGCCCCACTCCCCTGCTTTCTGGAACATGTCCTCGTCGCAGAACAGGACCTGGGGACGCTCGCCCTCGGCAGCCTTGTTCAGCGCGGCAACATAGTGGAATAACGCGTCCGGTTCCAGAATGTCGTCATGGTCCAAGAACGCGATGTAGTCGCCCGTCGCTTGCTCAATACCAGAGTTGGTATTGACCACAATGCCGCCGTTGCCGGGAAGCTCGATGCGACGGATGCGCTCGTCATTGGCATCCGCCGCAAGATTGGCCACCGCATCCCATTCGGGTGAGGCGTCCATAAGGAGCAGTTCCCAGTTGTCATAGCTCTGGGCCAGCACCGAGTCCAGCAGCTCGCGCAGGTAGACCCGATCAGTCTTGTAGCACGGCACCACAATGCTCACGAGCGGTCTATAGGCAAAGGCCGCCGAAGCGACACGCTGGCACGCCAAATCGCCCGGCTTTGCGCGATGCTGCTCAAACCAACGTCGATAAGCTGCGTCGTCTGCACGCGCGTCCTTCATACGGTTCCAGCTGTCGTCGACCATGCCGTTGTACAGGCGACCATCCATGGCGCAAAAAGCCGCTCTGGATCTGCTCCGTGGAATCGCTCACAATCGCGACAAAATCTCGTATATCCTGAGGCATCTCTACGCTCAGATACGTTTTATTGACACGGCAACCGTTGCGCTGCGGCACATCGGCCTGCGACTCAAACACATGCACGGTGACATCGATGGCGTTCATATGCGTATCGAAGATCTGAAGCTCAGGTGCGCACTGGGGGTCTCCCGCCCAGATAACCTCATAGCGCCACACCGCGCCGGCGTCTGCCGGCAAATAGCGAATGGCATCGATCTCGTAGCAACCGCAGCGTTCGCCACGCTGCGCATCGCGGATAAGCGCACACAGCGCAGGCTTTGTTTTGTAGTTAATCTTGGATTCCAGCTTTGCCACGCGGCTATCAAGGCGAATGGAGCCCAACCTTTGGTCACCGGATGCAAATGTGACGTCAATCGTAGAGCCGTCCAAAAACGGAAGCACCAAGACAGCGAGCTCGCGCTCGTAATCGGAAACGGAAGGGCAAAGCGCCAGCACACGGCCATGATCGACCGGGAGCACCAGCGACGGCACACAAGAACCGCTCGTCGTCGCATGGGCAAACGCTTGAGAACCCTCCCGCTCAATAAGCGCGGCGACATCCTGACCGACAAAACGAAGCAGCACAAACAGACGGCCCTGGCTGCGGCAAAGTGCCAAACGCTTGATACTCATCTACACTTCTCGCTTTCCCAGAGCGTTCGCTGCCATGCGTTTGCAGGCACCCAGGCGCCCAAACCTCAAGACGTCGTAATCGAACATGAGCTTTTTGCACTCACGGGCATTGGGGGCCTTGCCGGTAAGCGCCGCACGCACCATAGCAGCAACAGAAGGAGCGCATTGTGCGAGCGCGGCATCGCTACCCACGGCAGAACCGACAAGCGCCGTGGCAACGGCAGCAACCACCTTGCCGCAGTCCGAACCCAGCAACCTGAGCGCATCGTACAGCACCAGATCGCAGAGGAAGTACGCCAGGTCCTCGGCATGCTGGGCATCGAGACCATCGCGCTGCCAGTCAGCCAGCACCGCGGAGTAAATCTTCACGTGCTCCAGCAGTCGCGTCTCGTCGTCATAGCGCATGGTGTCCATAAGCGAGCCCTTGCGCGCCACGCGGTAGTCATACAGCTTGTTCGAGATAAGCGCGGTCTTGCGCGAACGACCGTACACGGCAAAATCGAAGACCTGGTCCTCGCCATACTTGACGGTTTCGTCGAACACGATCCCGTTACCCAGCAAAAACTCACGCTTGCAGGCGGTGCGCCATGCAAAGGGGCGAGATGCTTCCTTAAACAGCAGGTCAGAGCTATAGCCTTCAAACGACACATCGCGCGGGCTCAGCACATAGTTAAGCCACGGATACCCTGCCTCGAGCGGATACGGATTCGCGCCAAAGGTCAACACGTCGCAATCCTCGCGCTCAAAGGCATCGACGATCACACGGCACGCATCGGGCGTAAACCGGTCGTCGGAATCCAAAAACGCGACGATAGGCGCCGTGGACGCGGCGATGCCTGCATTACGCGCACTCGACAGGCCGCCGTTCTCCTTATCGACCAGCGCAAAGCGCGAGTCCTTTTCGCAATAGGCAGCCGCAATATCGCGCGAACCGTCCGGCGATCCATCGTTGACTAACACGCCTTCCCAATCGGGCATGTCCTGCGCAAGCAGGGAGTCCAGGCACCAGGCCAGGCACTCCTCCACTTTATAGATGGGAACGACAACGGAAATCTTGGGGGTAGCCATAGTCACTCGCTCCTACTGTGCGGCCGGAACGTCATCGGGGTGCGGGTTGTCGCCGTAGGTGCACTGATACGTCAGCACACGCCAGACCAGCGGCAGGCTGCCAATCTTAAAGTAATGCTTAAACGTATTGAGCTTGCCCGGCTTCTTAAAGTCAAAGCGCGAATCGATATAGGCGCGGGGCGACTTGACCATCAGGCGCAAGTCGGTCTCGCCACGCGGATCAAACAGCGACAGATCAAAGCGACCGGCATCCCAGTCGGCCTTGAGCTCGGACGAGGCTTTCTTCCAAAACTGCTCGCGCAGTTCATCGACCAGGCGCTCATCGTTCCAACGGTACGTATCGACCTTCATGCGCATTAAAATACCCTGAAGCTGAGCCTTAAGCTCGGGGCGTTCATCCAAAAAGCGCTGCATCTCGGCGTATTCGTCGCACACGCAAAATACCTTGTTGGGCGAATTAACGGAGCTCTTCTCGTTGTCTTGGCGATAGCACAAAATGGGGTCCGCGATAAACGCAGCACGCTCGGCGCATGCCCAGACCTTAAAGTTAAAACCCGCATCCTGATACGAGGCACCCGGCGTGGGAAGGAAGCGAATCTGATTGTCGTTGAGGAACGCGCGCCGATAGATAGCCGACCAAATGGAAGGTTTGCGGTAGAAGATGCCCGGGCGATCGACGGGGCGATACGCGGCGCCCGTCATATGCTCGTCGATAATCCCAAACAGCTCACGTCGCTCGCTGGGCGTGGACCAATACAGATAAAAGTCGCCCTTTACCGCATCGGCATGCTCAGCATCGGCCTTGGCGACCAGCTTTTGAAGCGAATCCTCAAACATAAAGTCGTCGGACTCAAGGATGCCCACGTACTCACCGCGCGCCATCTCCAGGCCACGGTTCATCGAGTCGCCGTAGCCGCTGTTGGCCTTGTCGATCATCTTTACACGGGGGTCGTGCTCCATGTACTCGCGGATGATATCCGGCGAGCTATCGGTGGAGCCGTCGTTGATGCAGATGATCTCGATGTCATTGAGCGTCTGCGCCACGGCGGAATCGAGGCACACGCGCAGATAGCGCTCGACATTGCAAATGGGGACAAGCAGCGAAACTTTAGGGGTATCAGAGTTCTGCAAGAGAACCTCCCGTTGAATAGCGTGTAACAGGGTTATTTTAGCAGCCGAGTTGCGGCGGGCGGCAGCGCTTGGAATTATAGAAAGCGCTCCAGGCAGGCTTTGAGACCGCGAGTCGAAAGATAGAACAGCGTGGCGTCTGCCATCGAAACGCCCGAGGTCGCCGCAACGAGCTTGTGGGCAACACGGCGAACGGCACCCTTAGCAGGCATATCCGCCCACTCCGTTCCCAAAAACGTCGTGAGGTCCATGTTGACGCGAGCCGCCACGCGATGGAAGTCATCGGCATCCAAGCGCGCCAGATCGAACACAATTAGGTCCAAAAACCAAGTTATCAGCTCGCCGGGACACAGGTCCAAAAGACCATAGGCCGCCCAGTCTTCCAAGACCTCCTCGAGCATCTTCATGTGGGCGTCAAGCTTTTTGGCGCGCGCCTCGGCACTGTTGAACTCGTGCGTCGCCGATTCGCTCTCCATCACGTAGTGGTAGAACTTGTCAGGCATGACGACGGTCCTGCGGGCAAGCGCATAAGCCGCAAATTGGAAGACGACGTCCTCGCCCAAAGCCAAACCGGGGGCGAAGCGAATGCCTTCGCGATTGAGCAGCTCGCGCGAAAAAGCCGCACGGCAGGCATAGGGCTGCGCATTCGAATGGAACAGCAGTTGAGGATCGCGGGCGCCGAAGGTACCAGCTTTGGGGCTCATGAGTTGCTGGACGCGTTTGGGGGCAGCATCGGCAGGTTCACAGACGCCGCCAAAAATCGGCGGCCTCGGCATCCGCAGACTCCATGGCATGCAGCACGCGCTCGACCGTCTGGGCATCGATGTAATCGTCGGCGTCCACAAAAAATGACGGTCTCGCCCTCGGCGACATCGATACCGGCATTTCGAGCACACGAGACACCCGCGTTTTCCTGGTCAATCACCAGTACGCGATCGTCGGCCTGCGCGATCTGGCGCAACACGTTCAACGAATCATCAGTCGAACCGTCGTTGACGCAGACAACCTGAATCGAACACTCAGACTGGACCAACAGCGAATCGAGGCATCGCTGAATGGAGCGTGCAGAGTTGTAAACGGGGACGACAATGGTAACTTTAGGACACGAGGCCTCTCCCATGCCGACCTACCCCCTCAGCGATTCGATGAGGAAGGCGGCGACCACGCCTGGGCCTCCAACCGAGGCGTAATACTTAGCACGCCCCAAGGCACCATCCGTCGCAAAACTCGGATGCTCGTCAACCCAGCCCTCGGGATCTTTGAGGATGGCAGCGAGATTTGCGCGCTTCCACGGTTTGAGGTCGTCAAGCAAAAACTCCCCCGCGTCCAAGGCCGCCTGAAATTCCTTAGCCATCTGAACCAGGAACTCCTTATAGAACTTAGGCGCCAGGCGCACGTAGTTCCACATGTATGAATCGTACTTAATGAGCTGGTTGAACTTGAGCATGCGCGCGACATCGCCGCTTGCGTGGTCGCGGGCATAATCCTCTCGAATCCAACGCTCAATCTCGGCATACTCGGTATTGACGCAAAAGACCTTAGCTGAAGAATTGACCGAGGAATTCTCGTTGTCCTGGCGATACGACAACACGGCATCGTGCAGGTAAATAGCCTTATCGGCGCACGCGATCACCTTAAAGGCAAATGACGTGTCCTGAAAGGATGCCCCCGGAGTCGGCAGGAACGTAATGCCGTTGCGCTCAAGAAAATCGCGACGGTACACGGCCGACCAAATCGACGGCGTTTGCTTAAAGAACTGCGTCGTATCGCTCGGGTGCACTGGCTTGCCACAGTCCTTGGCTTTAAACATCTCGTGCAGCGAACGGCGCTCCTCGGGCTTAGACCAGTAGAAATCAAAGTTCGCCTTCGCAAAGTCGGCATTATTGCTATCGGCGGCCGAGACAAGCTTTTCGAGTGCGTCGGGCGCCATAAAGTCATCGGACTCCAAGATACCAACGTACTTGCCACGCGCCATCTCCAGACCGTGGTTCATCGAGTCGCCGTAGCCGCTGTTGGCCTTGTCGATCATCTTGACGCGCCCATCGCGCTCCATATACTCGCGGATTATCGCCGGCGAGTTGTCGGTCGACCCGTCGTTAATGCAGATGATCTCAATATCCTTGAGCGTCTGCGCCAGGGCGGAATCGAGACACTCGCGCAGGTAGCGCTGAACATTGTAAATGGGAATAAGCAGCGACAGAACAGGGCTGCCAGAGACGTTAGTAGACAAATGTGCTCCTTAGGAAATACCTGTCGTTTCATGGTATCAAAGGGTCAGCGCGCCAGCGGGCGTTTATATAATCTATGGAGCTCGCAGAGGCAAACCGATACGAAAGGACGTCATGCAGCCCAAAGCCGCACGCAACATATCCATCGAGGCCTTGCGCCTGGTCGCAGTCGCCGGTATCGCGGTGTTCCACACCTTTCAGTGGACCTTCCAGGCAACCTGTGTCGGCTTGCCGGAATACGCGCCGCTTGCCGCCTTCCCCTATTCCGGCGTGCTCGGTTTTATTAACCTGCTGGGCTGCTGGGCCAACGAGGTCTTCTTTATGATCTCGGGCTATTTTCTCATCGCTTCTGCCGCGCGTGCTTGGGACGGTGGAGCAACGTGGAAGTCGCAAATGCAACGGACGACGCAGCGCCTGGGCAAGGTCGTTATGCCCACTACGTTTTATTGCCTCGTGGCGCTCGCGTGGTCCACGGTCGTCTCCCCCATTCCCGATGTTACCCTCAACACGCACTACTGGTACACGCCAGGCCTTGAGTTTATCTGGGTCTATGCCGCCACGGTCTTCATGGCGCCATGGTTTGGACTGGCTAAGAGTCGACTCTCCCAGAAGAGCTACACGACGACGGTCATCGCCGTTGGCATCCTCGCATTTGTTGTTAACGGGTATATAGCCGCCATGAGTACGACAAGCGCCGGCGAGTTTTCTTGGCTCCAGAAGCTCATGAGCGCTGCCACGTGCGTAATCGCGTTTTTGATCGGCGGTCTGCTCCGCGACGTTACCGATGTCATGGATTCGGACAGGGCGGGCGCCTTGGGCATGCGGTCGCTCGCTGCGATTTTGGCGCTCGCCACCATCCTGGAAGGAGCACTCTCCTTCACCGGCAACCTCACGGCGATGGCAGTCCTCTCCTACAAGTCGACCTCGCTGATCTCGTTTGCCCTCGCTGCCGCCTCCTTGCTCTTTTCGGCAACCCGACGCAGTGCCTCAGGCAATCCGCGGACTGCGGGTGTCATCGTCACCTTATCGACCGCCACGCTCGGTTTCTATGTGATGCAGTCGCTCACCAGTAGCCTGTGGCGTCCCGTCTTCAATACGTTGCTCGCAAACATGCTGGTCAGCCAAAACAGCCCGGCAGCTATATGTATCATCACGGGTACCGTCATTAGCATCGTCTTTGCTCTGGCGCTCCTCATCATCGATGCAGCTAGAAGCCTTATCGTTCGCAAGCTCAAGCGGCAATAGACACGCTGCCGTCAGACGTCAAAGCCGCTACACCCGTGGCAGGTTCCTGCGTTTTATTCAAAGCTTGCCGTCAAGGTGCGGCGAGCCTTTACAATAGGACAGTCCCAAGGACGTATTCGATAGCTTCCGCGCAGCGCTCGCCCGCCGCGCGTGAAAGGATATATTGCCCCATGACTTCAACCCTTCCCGCCCCCATCGATAAGCTCGCCATCGTTGTCGTTACGTACAAGCGCCAGGAACTCCTGGCCAACTTGTTCGACTCCATGACCGAGCTCACGGCAACGCCCTGGCGCATCGTGATTGTCGATAACGAGAATTCGCGCGAGACCGAGGCCATGTGCACCGCATTCAACGAGCGTCTGGCCAACCTGTGGGGCATCGACACCGAGCAGCCCGACGCGCAGGGCGGCACCGACCGTGTCATCTACGCCCCGCAGCTCGAAAACGGCGGCGGTGCGGGCGGCTTCTCCGCTGGCACTAAATGCGCTTACGACCTGGGCGCCCAGTGGTTCTGGGTGATGGACGACGACGTGCTCGTCATCCCCGAAGGCATCGAGCGTCTTGCCAAGTGGACCGACCGCTACGATGTCATCCAGGGTTCGCGCCTGGACTTTGACGGCGGCGCTTTCTTTTGGCAGTACCAGCTCATCCTTTCACTCGGCATCCCTAACCCCATCGCCAAGTGGGACTTGGGGCCCGAGGGCTACCGCAACATGAACCAACTGTGCTTTGAGGGCGGCATGTTCTCGCGCCGCGTGGTCGACAAGATTGGCCTGCCCGACGCGCGCTTCTTTATCTACGGCGACGATGCCTGCTACGGCTACGTGGCCAGCCAGCACTTCCCCGCCGCCGTGGTTGCCGACGTGGTGCTCAAGCGCGCCCGCGCCGTCTCCAACTGGGATATCGCCGGCAAACGACAGCTCAACTCCACGAGCGACACCAACCGCTACTACATCATGCGCAATCGTGGCTTTTTGGCCCGCTACATGCAGATTTACGGCGATTACCACCCCATCTTGTTCCGCTTGGGCAACGCCGCGACCTTCTGCAAGGAGTTCATTCGTCTGGCAGCGGTCGACAAATGCTTTAAGACCGGCATTCCGGCGCTGCGCCGCGGCATGAAAGACGCCCGCAAGATCATCAAGGATCCCAACTGGAAGCCCATGCCGCCCATGAAGGACGCGGAATAGCGGGCACCCCCGCAGCATCGCCTGCCCCTACAACCGCTGGCACACCGCAGCCACGTGCCGCCCATCAAACCCAAATCCCCAGCGCAAACGGCCCACGCCGGGTCGCGGTACGCGAATCTTGTCGATACCGTCGCGCTCTATGTCGAGTAGCGCCTGAACGGCCAGCAATTCCAGGCCGAGCGCGTCCACACCGGGGTCATACATCATGTTGATAGAAATCAGCGGGCGCTCGTCGAGCATGCCGATCGTGTCTGCCACGTCGAGCACGGCGCCCGTAGGGATAACCTGGATGTCCCAGCGATCCGCGCCACACTTTCGCCTCGAAGCAGGATTGGCATAGCCCGGCAATCCAAAGCAGAGCCCCTGTAAAAGCAGATGATATGGCAACGGCGCATCTGGGTCGGTCGCACCGATTCCCGCATCTCCCAAGATGCGGTCTAGCGCCTGCCTCACCGTATCCTCGTCCCCACAGCACAACCCGTCGCGAAACGCATCGACGTCTTGAATGTCTTCGGCAGCGCACTCAAACCACTCAATAATCACCAGACGCAATGCCTGGCGAAGCTCGTTATTGGGCAGCCGCAGAGCACGGAGACGACTGCCATGCTCCGGCTCCTCTGTCATATCCGTCGTGAGAAAACCGGACAGATACAGCGCCGTCCACAGGCCATCATCAGACGGGGCCTCTGGACCCGCAGCGCCCAAACAAAGCGGGACCTCAACGCACCCATGGGCCTCGAGCAAATCGAACAGGACCGAAAGGCGGTCGAGATTCCACCCGGCAACTACCCTACTCAGGCAATCGGCATATCCATACAGATCGGCACGCACAGGCGCCGTGCAGCCTCGGTCCAGAAAGCCGATCACACGCGCCGGACTCGAGCAATAGGCCCTGCCAAACCGATATCCCTCGAGCCACTCACGCGCATCATCCAGGTATTCTTCGCGTCCAGCATGATTCAACAGAGCCTCGACCTCGGCATCCGAAAAGCCGAACCAACGGTCACACCACGTCGACAGCGGCGTCGTCAGACAATACGAGCAGTTTCGCGAAGAAAGTGCCGCTTCGGCAGGGCCGGGACGCTCCCCCATCAGACACGCCAGCCGCAACGAATCGCCCGCAGCGGCAATGACGTCAAACAGCACGCAATCGAATAGCTTTGCCGGATCGGCGCCGGAAGCGCCCCTCGCACTCGCACGGCCCAACCACACCGCGTCGTACCCATCAACGAGCAATACAACCTGCTCATCACAGGCCATCACCAGCAGCTCAATGAGCACGCCAAGCACCGAGTCAACCTCGTCCGCGCTCGCTACGCCACGCGCAACGCGTTCGATGTGACGCACCTTATCTCGCGCTAAATCCGGAGCCTCCAAGAGCGCCAACAGCCGAGCGCACTCGCCCGAAAGAGCATCACGCACGACGTCGGCAACAGCGGCGTCACGCCTCGTAGCGCCAGAAAAGTCCAGCGATATCACCGGATAGCAAGCGTACTCGTCCCGATAGCGTCCGCTGGCCGCATCCCAAATCTGGGAACCAGCAAACAGGCCCCGATCGACCTGCCCGACCGCGGGTCGCTCCAGAAAAGCCTTAAGCATCGACAGGTTCATGCTCTTGCCAAAGCCTTCGGGTCGACAGCACACCACAACAGAGGCATCAGCATCCAAGACATCGGCAATAAACATCGTCTTGTCGACTAGCACGCATCGATCCATGGCCTCGGCAAAGACATGTTCGCCGACCGGTAGCGCCCCGTTACCCGAGCGATCGATCAACTCTACGCCATAGTAGGCAGTATCACCATAAATCGCCTGTTCAGACACCGTAACTTCTCCCTAAAACGCAGCACGATGCCCATTGTATCGAGCAACTCAACCGCAATTATGCCGTCATACAGACGTTTCGGGCAACGGTAGCAACATGAAGTGTGAGGGGGCATAACTAATCGATGCACAACAAAACAGGGCCCGATGCAGTTGCACCGGACCCCGTCCTAGTTCTTAGATTATCAGGCGACCAGGAACTTACTCCTCGGAACCGTCCTCACCAGCAGCCTTATTCTGCTGATCGAGTTTATGCTTACCGCTCACAATAGACGTGGCGCCCAGCGTGGCCAGGCTTGCGCTGGCAAGGCTCGCCATCACGATGAGGTCACCCGTCTTGGGCATATTGCCACCCGAGGCCTTGGTCGTCGTGGTGGTCGTAGTCGTCGTGGTGGTGGTAGTAGCACCACCCTTATCCCCAGCCTTCTGAGCATCGGCGTCGGACTGTCTCGCGCCCTCATCGGCGGCATCGGAACCGGAACCCTGGTCAGACGCCCCCTCATCAGAAGAAGAGCCACCGTTAATGCCAGCCGTCAAAGAAGATCCAAGCATGGAGCCAAGCTGCTCGCTGGTAGAAGGCTTATTTTCCGTCGAGGAATCGCCGGCATTGGATACCTCACTCGAACCGCCCTCGGAAGCATCGGAGCCAGAACCGTTAGAGGAGCCAGCATCGGCAGCGGAATCGCCAGCGCCGTTGGAAGCGCCCGCATCGGTAGAGCCAGATGTCGCACCATCCGTAGCGCCGTCGGGGCCAGAAGTCGACGAATCGCCAGAAGCGCCACCGGCCGCGGTGCCACCAGACGTAGCCCCACCGTTACCGGCATCATTGCTGCCCGTATCAGTTGAGGGCGCATCCACACCGCCACTATCGCTCACATCGCCATCGGTACCAGGCGTCGGTGCGGCGGGAGCGGCGGGCGCCATGCTCGGACCGGGCGCCGGCGCGGGCTCAGGATCCACAGGCGTTGCCGCGGAAGCCTCGTCCTCGGCGATATAGACGAGGCAATCCTTGAGCTCATTGCGGTAGCGGTTCTTCCAGCCCTCGTGGTACTGGGGCTGGCTTGCATACTTGGTCGCCACATTATTGACCACGCTGTTGGAAAGCGCCGTCACAAACTCGCGGTCGGTCATACTGTTAGAAAGGTTTGCCCAGCGGAAAAAGTCCTGGCAGCCACCGGTGCCGCACATATTGGTGATACTCCACACCATACCCTTGACGCAGTCGGCACGGCCGGAAATGTCAATACCAAGGGCGCTCTTGAGCCACGCCTCGGTCACCGCATAGTACGAGTTATACGCATACGCATCCTGTAGAGCCGAAAACTCAGCAGGGTCGGCGTTATAAGCACCCTGGAAGGCCTCCTGCGCAATACGGCCCAGCTCGGTGAGCTGGCCGTTCGCATACATGGGGTTGTTCACGTTGGAAATCTCGCTGCCGCGATCGATCGCAGCCTTAAGCATGCCGTACTTAACAGAATCGTAGTTGTAGACCTGCTTCATAAACGGAACGAGCGACCAACGACGGTCGAACTGGTAATAACCAAGCGCGTTGTAGCCGTCGCCATACGAAAAGCCCTGGTTATAGTTGCCGTGGCTCTCATATTTGGTGAAGTACTTCATCTCGGCGGTCACGTTGACAAACGAAACACCCTGAACCGACCTCAGCACGCCCGAGAAGGACTGCTGGGTGTAAAGGCCCTTATCGATATCGGTGGCATCCGAGGCAACACCCGGCGTGGGCTCCTCGGCAACAGCAGTCACAGGCGCGGCAACGGCGCCAAACGAAAGCGCCAGCGTCAGGCCCGCGACAATCGCGGAATGCTTGGGCTGCATAAAATCCTCCCTGCATTGGTGTAGTTAAAGTTCAGTTTGCAAAGATAAAAATAAGTATTGCAGCTCGCCCGTTGTTACACAACAACCCCTCGGTAAACGGCAACAACCCTCCGCGAAATCTTAAGGAATTACGAAATCTTAAGGAATTAAACAAACTGGTCGTCGGGCGCCAACAGAAGCTCGCCGTAACGCTCCATCAACCCGTCCCTCAACTGGCAGAAAGCAGGGATATAGACGTTCAAGATGCGCCGAATCAAATCTTGAGCGAGCTTGTTGTCATAGATATGGACGTTCGTATTGCGATCTCTGAGCATATCTAGCCAGGCCGCCTCATCAATAAAGTCGTAGAATCGGTAGGACTCCTTCAAGATGGCACGAGGAGACCCCGACGCGGCAAGCGTGGCGCCCTCATACTCGAGCAGACGCTTAAGGAGCTTCCAGCTCAGTTCAAATTGAAGATTGAACTTATTAATCAATCCACTCTGAACAAAATCATTGTTGAGATCCTGATTGGGCGCATCCTCAAGATTCGCCAAGGCACTGGCAAAGTTCTCATATTTTTTCATACAGAATCACACCATCCCTGGCAATTTCATCGAGCAATTGCTGCGACAAGGACTCGTCGAGATTGACGACATCTACATCTAAAAGAGTATCAAGACGCTCCTCGATCAAATATGAGAAACGGCCGAAATCCCGACAACCTGCTACGGCGATGTCAATATCGCTCTTGGGTAAGTTGTCGCCTCGAGCACGAGAACCAAACAGCACAACCTTCTCGGCGTCACATTCCCGAGCAAAAACTTCGATTTGCTTATACACCTTGTCGAGAGATGCCATTTGCAGCCCTACAGCTTAATGTCAAAGTTGATCTCGGGGACGGCGGCCAGGTCGGCCAACGTCACGCCGTCGACATAGTTCTCGATGACCTCATCAAGACCACGCCAGAACTTGACGGTGGAACACAGGTCACTGCGGGTGCAGCTGTTGTCGATGCCGTCGCACGCCACCGGAGCCGTGCTGCCCTCGACGGCGCGCAGGATGTCGCCGGCACGCACCTCGGCCGGGTCCTTGGCCATCATGTAGCCGCCGCCCTTGCCGCGCACGCTCTTAAGCAGGCCCGCCTTCATAAGCGGACGAACCAGCTGCTCCAAATACTTTTGCGAGATATGCTCGCGGTCGGCAACCTCGCGCAAGGCAATCTTGCCCTCGGCATCACCGAGCGCCGCGATATAGATCATCAGCCGGAGGGCATAGCGGCCCTTGGAAGAAATGAGCATACCTACCCTCCCATCGCATCTGGGACAACATAACCAGCTTTGTTTGTCCCAAATCTTAAGTAAATGGGACAAACACAACAGGTTATTTTGTCCCAGAATTTGAAAAGTCGAGTGGATTAGTCGGGTTTTCCCTTGACTAACGCCGAACCCATAGTAACTTTATTCCGAGAAGATTCCTAGGGTTTAGTACACCTATGAGTACACCATATACAGAGAGGGACAGCATGAGCGCAAATCCGCTGCTTTCCATCGAAGGTCTGACCGCCTCCGTGGACGAGAAGACCATCCTCCACAACGTCAACCTCAACGTCGCCGCCGGCGAGACCCACGTGCTGATGGGACCCAACGGCGCCGGCAAGTCCACCCTCGGCCACCTGGTCATGGGCGACCCCGTCTATACCGTCAACGACGGCCGCATCGTCTTTGACGGCCAGGACATCACCGAGCTCACCACCGACAAGCGCTCGCGCGCCGGCCTGTTCCTGAGCTTCCAGGCCCCGGTCGAGATCCCGGGCGTGCCGCTGTCGAGCTTTTTGCGTGCCAGCATCGCCGGCCGCCCCGGCCTGGAGATGAAGGGCAAGGAGTTCCGCCGGCGCGTCAAGGAGCTCGCGGCAGAGCTCAACATGGACACCGCCTACCTCAACCGCGAGCTGGGCGTGGGCTTCTCGGGCGGCGAGAAAAAGAAGGTCGAGATGCTCCAGCTTCTGCTACTGCAGCCTAAGCTCGCCATCCTGGACGAAACCGACTCGGGCCTGGACGTCGACGCCCTGTCCACCGTCAGCCATGGCATGGACGCCTACCGCAAGAGCTGCGACGGCTCCATGCTCATCATCACGCACAACACGCGCATCCTGGAGCACCTGGACGTCGACCGCGTCCACGTTATGGTCAAGGGCCAAATCGTGCGCGAGGACGACGCCTCGCTGATCCCCTGGATCGACAAGAACGGTTTTGAGACCTTCGAGCGCGAGGCCGCCGAGCAGCACGCGAAGGCCGAAGCCGCCGCTGCCGAGCAGCAGGCGTAAAGGGGCGACGCAATGACCAAGAACCGCACCGAGGTCGCGGACATCGACCGCAGCCTCTACGACTTCACCTATGGCGAGGAGGGATTCGAGCGCCTCGACGCCGGCATCACGCCCGACATCGTGCGCGAGATCAGCGCCAAGAAGGACGAGCCGCAGTGGATGCTCGACCTGCGCCTCAAATCCCTCGAGATCTTTAACCGCTTCCCCAATCCGACGTGGGGCCCCTCCATCGAGGGCCTGGACATGGACAACATCGTCACCTACGTCAAGCCCAACACCGACCAAAAGCACGACTGGGAGTCGGTGCCCGACGACATCAAGAACACCTTTGAGCGCCTGGGTATCCCCGAGGCCGAGCGCAGCTACCTGGCAGGCGTCGGCGCGCAGTACGACTCCGAACTCGTCTACCACAACATGCAGGACACCGCGTCCAAGATGGGCATCGTCTACTCCGGCATCGAGGAGGCCCTGCACGATCCGCAGTGGGAGCCGCTCATCCACGAGAAGTTTATGACGCTCATCCCGCCCACCGACCACAAGTTTGCGGCCCTGCACGGCGCCGTGTGGTCGGGCGGCTCGTTTGTCTACGTGCCCAAGGGCACCAAGCTCGATTTTCCGCTGCAGAGCTACTTCCGCCTCAACGCCAAGGGCGCCGGCCAGTTTGAGCACACGCTCATCATCGTCGAGGACGACGCCGACCTACACTTTATCGAGGGCTGCTCCGCACCCAAGTACAACGTGGCCAACCTCCACGCCGGTGCTGTGGAGCTCTTTGTGGGCAAGCGTGCACACCTGCGCTACTCGACCATCGAGAACTGGTCCAAGAACATGTACAACCTCAACACCAAGCGTGCGCGCGTGGACGAGGACGGCGACATCGAGTGGATCAGCGGCTCCTTCGGCAGCCACGTGGGTTATCTCTACCCCATGAGCGTGCTCAACGGCCGCGGCGCCCGTTCGAGCTTTACCGGCATCACCTTTGCCGGCGCCGGCCAGAACCTCGATACCGGCTGCAAGGTCGTGCTCAACGCGCCCGAGACCTCGGCGACCGTCGAGACCAAGGGCATCTCCAAGAGCGGCGGCATCCAGACCTTCCGCAGCTCCATCGTGGCCACGCCTAAGGCCGAGGGTTCCAAGGCAACCGTGAGCTGCCAGTCGCTCATGCTCGACGACCAGAGCCGCTCCGATACCATCCCCGCCATGGACATCCGCGCCAAGAACGTCGACATCGGCCACGAGGCCACCATCGGCCGCATCGGCGACGACAAGGTGTTCTACCTGATGAGCCGCGGCATCTCGGAAGAAGAGGCCCGTACCATGATCGTCAACGGCTTTGCCAACCCGGTCTCCAAGGAGCTGCCGCTTGAGTACGCCGTCGAGATGAACAACCTGATCAAGCTCGAGATGGAAGGAGCGATCGGATAATGAAACAGGAAACCAACACCGCTGCTACCACGCTCGAGCAGGTTAATGCGATGCCGGCAGCAACTTGGGGCTGGCTCAAAATGAACCAGACCAAGCTTGAGCTTTCGGACGAGCTTGCCGCCGCTCCCGCCGAGGCCGTTGAGATCGAGGGGCTGGACGAGCAGTTTGCCGGCTCGGCCGACGCCTTCGACGCCGCCATTGATGCCATGGCCGAGCGCTTCCCCGAGCGCCGCGCCTCCGCCCCCGGCGACGCCGCCGATCGTGCCCGCATCACGCCCGAGACCGAGCTCGACGTGCCCGCCACCTCTGTCTACCAGGCCGGCGCCATCAAGCTCGAGGAGGAGCTCTCCCCTGCCGAGGCCTTCGAGACCGGCATGGGCGAGGCTGCCTATACCTACCTGGCCGACCACGCCACCAAGCGCATCGTCATCGATGTGTCCGCATACAAGCACGCCACGGTTACCGTGCGCGTGAGCGGTGTCGATGCAGCGGTTGCGATTGCCGCCATCGACGTCGTCGCCCGCCCGCAGGCAACGCTCGACCTGCAGATCGCCCTAGACTCCCCCGGTCAACGGCCAAGGCGTCGTGGGCTCCGTGCTACGCGTGTGCGCTTACGAGTACGCCACTGTCAACGTAACCTGCACGCAGACGCTCGATGACAGCTGGATCGCGCTCGACGACACCGGTCTGTTCCTGGACGAGGGCGCGCGCGTCAACGTGCAGCACACCGTCCTGGGTGCCGGTGCCAGCGCCACCGGCCTTGCCGGCGACCTGCTGGGCGACACCGCCAAGGTAACGATCGATACCGATTACCTTGGCGCCCGCGAGCAGGTGCGCGACTTTAACTACGAGCTGCGCCACCGCGGCCGCAAGACCGAGTGCGAGATCGACGCCAACGGCGTGCTGACCGGTACGTCCAAGAAGGTCTACCGCGGCACCATCGACCTCGTGCACGGCTGCAAGGGCGCAACCGGCACCGAGCGCGAAACCGTGCTGCTGGCCAACAAGGGCGTCGACAACAAGACCGTTCCCGTCATCCTCTGCGACGAGGACGACGTCGCCGGCAACCACGGCGCCACCATCGGTCACGTCCGCGACGAGCAGCTGTTCTATCTCGCCTGCCGCGGCCTTGACCAAAACGCCGCCGAGGACCTGTTCATCCGCGCCAAGCTGGAGGACGCCGCGCTTTCCGCCACTGACGAGCGCACCCGCGCTGCCGTCGTCCGCTTGGGCAATAACCTGATCGACAACTTTGAGGAGGAGCTCGCATGATCGACACCGAGCACGTTAAATGCGACACCTGTACCGCACCGGAGCCTATGGAGCTCGACGCCAGCGACGAGGCCTCGCGCGGCTGGCCTACCGTCGACATCGAGACCAACCCCTACAAGGCGCAGTTCCCGCTGTTCCAGCAGCACCCCGAGATCGCCTTCCTCGATAGCGCCGCCACCGCGCAGCGTCCCGCCTGCGTACTCGACGCCGAGCGCGACTTCTACCAGCGCATGAACGCCAACCCCCTGCGTGGCCTGTACTCGCTGTCCGTCGAGGCCACCGAGGCCATCGCGAAGGTGCGCCAGCAGATCGCCGACGTCATCGGCGCCCCCCAGGCCAACGAGGTCGTCTTCACCCGCAACACGAGCGAGTCGCTCAACCTGGTCGCCAAGAGCTTTGCGCCCACGGTCCTCGAGCCGGGCGACGAGGTCGTCATCACCATCATGGAGCACCACTCAAACCTGATCCCGTGGCAGCAGGTCTGCCGCGAGACCGGCGCCAAGCTCGTCTACCTCTACCCCACCAAGACCGGTCAGCTCACGACCGAGGAGGTTCTGTCCAAGGTGGGTCCCAAGACCAAGATCTTGGCCGTGGGTCAAGTCTCTAACGTGCTGGGCGTCGAGAACCCGGTCAAGAATCTCGGCAAGCTCGTGCACAAGTACGGCGGCTATCTGGTCGTCGACGGCGCGCAGTCGCTGCCGCACATGCCGGTCGATGTGGCCGATCTGGGCGCCGACTTCTTTGCCTTTAGCGCGCACAAGGCCATGGGCCCCATGGGCATCGGCGTGCTGTGGGGCAAGATGGACCTGCTCAACGCCATGCCGCCCATGCTCACCGGCGGCGAGATGATCGACTCGGTCACCGAGCAGGACGCCGTCTGGGCGCCCGTCCCCGAGAAGTTCGAGGCCGGCACGCAGGACGCCGCCGGCATCTTCGCCACGGGCGCGGCGCTTGACTACCTGGTCAACACGGTAGGCTACGAAAACATCCAGGCACGCGAGCAGGCACTCGTCCACTACCTGATGGGCGAGCTCATGCAGCTCGACTTTGTCCAGATCATCGGCTCCATCTATTGGGACAACCACCACGGCGTCGTCAGCTTTAACGTCAAGGGCATCCACCCGCACGATGTCGCGAGCATCATGGACATGGACGGCGTTTGCATCCGCGCCGGTCACCACTGCGCGCAGCCTCTGCTCACCTGGCTGGGCGTCGAGAACCTTGCCTGCTGCCGCGCCAGCGTGGCCTTCTACAACGACAAGGCCGATATCGACAAGTTCATCGCCGGCCTGCATCACGTTTGGAGCACGTTCAATGGGTAATCTGTACACCTCTACCACGTTTATGGAGCACAACTCGCACCCCGACTACAAGTACGAGATGGATGCCCCCACGCACGAGCACGACGGCATCAACCCCAGCTGCGGCGATGAGCTCACTCTGCAGCTGCGTGTCGAGAACAACGTGATCGAGGAGGCCTCCTTTACCGGTCACGGCTGCGCCATCAGCCAGGCCAGCGCCGATATCATGGCCGACCTCATCACCGGCGAGACGGTCGAGGAAGCACGTCGTCTGGCAGAGCTTTTCCTCGCCATGATCCGTGGCGAGCAGCTCTCCGAGGAAGACCTGGAAGACCTGGACGAGGCCGCCCAGCTCCAGGACATCTCGCACATGCCCGCCCGCGTCAAATGCGCCGAGCTCGCCTGGCGCACCCTCGACGGTATGCTCGAAGGGTAAACTAGCCAGAAGCGGATGCCCCAGATCAAAGGGTTTGATTGCCGAGCCGCCCAATACGGGCGGCTCGGCTTTTTCATAACGCCTCGGACACACAAAGTTCGCGCGTCCGGCGCTCGCCCTGTCATTTACCGAACAGCCAGCCGCAAACACGGACGTTTTCCACAGTGCCAACGGCTAGCGACAGAGCCACGGGCACCCCAAGCAACGCCCCATGCCCCGTCCTGCTGGGCTCCGGTTCGCTTCGCGCCCGCCACAGACGGGTCCCATAGGGTGCGGCGTGCATTTTTGCGAGTTTTCAGCACGCCAAGTTGCGTGTATACGCATTGAAAGCGTTAATCAACGTCTCCAGGCACCCTTTTATATCGTTTTAGAACAAGCATAGTGGTCTCAGGGGTCACAAGCATGCGCTTTGGAGGCACATCGGCAGGCATAAATGGCTTCGGGACCCATATATTTCAAGATTACGGCGGTGCCGACAGCACCACGATGCTGAAAACTCCGCTTTTTGCACGGTGTGGACGGGGGTAGGCGCGGGTAAAACCGGACTGAGCCGTATTTTTATGCAAGACGGCAATCGTTCTATGCATATCAAGAAGTGCAGTCAGCGTACCAAGCATTTAGAACGCAGGTTGCGGCGCATGAACGACCCCGGCCGCGGTGCACAGGCAGCCCTACATCACGTTTCCGCCAGCCCGCATCGCCGTCCCCGTGCGGGTCCGCACAATACGAGAAACCGTACTTTTGCCAATCCCGGTATAGTGCTCAATCTGACGCACCGTAAATCCGGCATCGCGCAATCCAACGATAACGGCATCGCGCCGCGCCGGCGGTGCGGCTTTAACCCCGTGGAGCGGAGCCCCGAGGCTCTTCGCCAACCTGTCGGCAAAGGCGTGGCGTTCCCACTCCGTCTCTTTCATATCGCACAGCACCGGTTCGCCGCCGTCGGGCATCGCTAGCGAATAGGCAATAAAGCCCTCGGCAGAACCAAATAGCTCAAGCGCACAAGAAGGATCGGAAAATCCCCTCGTGACATCTGCCGCATCACTGTCGTAAGCGCGCAGATGCTCCGCAAAGCTGCTCCAGGGATAACGCTCGATTAGGCTAATGCCCTCCTCCTGCGGATCGGCGTGTACGGAGCGAATAGCCTCCATCACCTGCCAGTCGGTATCGAGCGAGCGGCGCTCAAAACGCTCACGAAATAGGCAGCCCGCGCGCCCAGCGCGCTTATTGAACCGACGAGCATACGTCAACAGCAGCCGCTGCATAGCAGCGCTCATTTCGTCCTCGTAATCCAAAAGCACCAGATCCACGTAGTCGCTCATGAGACACCAGGCCACAATCGTCACCTGGGCATCGCGGCAGCAGTCGCGCATCAGTTCCAAAAACTCCCACCGGTCCTCGTCGCTCTCAAAGATCAACTGCCCGCCCATACCGCGGGCACAAACATGGTAAAAACCGGTGATCGTTTTCCAAACGCGCTGCATGGCGCTCCCTTCGCCGGGATCTGCTTACCATCCAATACATCACGATTGAAACGTGCCATCAAAACATTCACGCAAAATGGCACCCGTCGACGGTAAAAGGCGGCAATCCGATGGCGAACGGCAATATAGCCACAGGTCAGGCAACGCTGTCTTGCCAAAAGCTAATCAAAACCTTGATAAAAACTGACACCCTACAAAATGTCGCTTGACCGCAAATAGTCTGGTTAAATCGTTTCAATTGAAAGTTCCGCGCTTCTCGCTACGAAAACTGAGCCGTTCGCCGAATATTCCGTGCATTTCGCGGTATTATAGGGGCTGCATGTCATGTCCCTTTCGAAGGGTCGCCCGGCAATCGCCAGCCACGACCCCCAGACGGGACGCCAACACGATAGAGAGGAGAGGCATGCAGTACTCACAGGAAGTGGAGAACATGTGCCCCGTTGCCAAGGGTGCATACCACGGTCCCGCACCCATCCCCGAGGAGGGCAAGTGGGTCCAGGCTAAGGAGATTTCCGACATCTCCGGTCTTACGCACGGTGTGGGTTGGTGCGCACCTCAGCAGGGCGCCTGCAAGCTCACGCTGAACGTCAAGGACGGCATCATCGAGGAGGCCCTCGTTGAGACCATCGGCTGCTCGGGCATGACCCACTCTGCCGCCATGGCTTCCGAGATCCTTCCCGGCAAGACCATCCTCGAGGCCCTCAACACCGACCTCGTCTGCGACGCCATCAACGTTGCTATGCGCGAGATCTTCCTGCAGATCGTTTACGGCCGCAGCCAGACCGCGTTCTCCGAGGGCGGCCTGCCCGTGGGCGCCTCCCTCGACGACCTCGGCAAGGGCCTTCGCTCTCAGGTCGGCACCATGTTCGGCACCAAGGCCAAGGGCGCTCGTTACCTCGAGCTCGCTCAGGGCTACGTCACCCGCATGGCTCTCAACGACAAGAACGAGATCATCGCGTTCGAGTTCCTGAACCTCGGTAAGTTCACCGACGCCGTCAAGGCCGGCAAGACCCCCGAGGAGGCCATCGCTGGTGCTATGGGCCACTATGGTCAGTGGGAGAACGCTGCCAAGTACATCGACCCGCGCACCGACGAGGAGACCCACTCCGTCGCCAGCGTGTTCCCGGTTCACGAGTAGAAAGGGAGGGAAATAACTATGACTGTTACGTTCGAAGGTTACGAGCGCCGCGCTGACAAGATCAACAAGTGCCTCGCCGACAACGGCATCGCCTCCCTCGAGGAAGCTCTGCAGATCTGCACCGACAAGGGCTTCAACCCGCGTGAGATCGTCAACAACACCCAGTCCATCGCCTTTCAGAACGCCGAGTGGGCCTACACCCTCGGCTGCGCTCTCGCTGTCAAGCGTGGCGCCAAGACCGCTTCTGAGGCTGCCGCCATCATCGGCGAGGGCATCCAGGCCTTCACCGTTCCCGGCTCCGTCGCCGAGGACCGCAAGGTCGGTCTGGGCCACGGCAACCTGGGCGCTATGCTGCTCTCCGACGACACCGAGTGCTTCGCCTTCCTGGCTGGCCACGAGTCCTTCGCTGCCGCTGAGGGCGCTATCGGCCTGGCTCTTAACGCCAACAAGGCTCGCAAGAAGCCGCTGCGCGTTATCCTCAACGGTCTGGGCAAGGACGCCGCTCAGATTATCGCCCGCATCAACGGCTTCACCTACGTGAAGACCCAGTTCGACTACTTCACGGGCGAGCTCAAGGTCGTCGAGACCATCCCCTACTCCGATGGTCCCCGCGCCGCCGTCAACTGCTACGGCGCCGACGACGTCCGCGAGGGCGTTGCCATCATGTGGCACGAGAACGTCGACATCTCGATCACCGGCAACTCCACCAACCCGACGCGCTTCCAGCACCCCGTCGCTGGCACCTACAAGAAGGAGCGCCTCGAGGCTGGCAAGAAGTACTTCTCCGTCGCTTCTGGTGGCGGCACTGGCCGTACCCTGCACCCGGACAACATGGGCGCCGGCCCTGCCTCTTACGGCATGACCGACACCATGGGCCGTATGCACTCCGACGCCCAGTTCGCCGGTTCTTCCTCCGTGCCTGCGCACGTCGACATGATGGGTCTCATCGGCATGGGCAACAACCCCATGGTCGGTGCCACCGTCGCCTGCGCTGTCGCCGTCGAGGAGGCCCTCAAGGCCTAATCGCGCCCGCGCGATGCTCGTATAGTTGAGCTTTAGAGCCGCTACCCACCCGGGTAGCGGCTCATTTTTTGTCGCCGCAAAGCGTTCAAGAGCCGATATATCAGTTCTGATGGAACGTAAGGCGTGATGGGAAGGAGCCGCCAAGCGACCCTAACGTCCACACGCCATATTTGCCCTTTACCGATTTATCCAATCTTTGCGATACCTTTGCCAATCTCCCGTGCGACAATGCGCGAACGAGAAAGGAATCCTATGGAATCAACTGATGTACTGGTAATCGGATCGGGCATCGCGGGCCTTTGCGCCGCCATAGAAGCAGCACGCGCGGGCGCGACCGTTGCCATCGCATGCGCTGGCAAGACCATGAGCGGATCGAGCTTCTTCCCGGGCACCTGGGGCCTCGGGCTTATTGGTCCCGTCGACAAAGACGACGAACAAGACCTTATCGACACCATCCAAACCGTCGGTGGCGGCGTTGCCGACCCCGAACTCGTCCAGACGTTCGTCCACGGCATTCCCCAAGCGATTGACTGGCTCGAACAGGATCTGGGCGTAGAACTCCAGCGTCCGCAAAGCGCCGAAAGCGCCCAGCAAAAGCAATTTATCCCCTGCTTCGACCACAAGACGAGAATGTGGCGCGGCCTCACCCGCAAACCCCTCGAAGACGCGTGTACGGCCCAGATCGACTCGCTCGGCATACGCCTGCTTCCCCCGCCACGAGCTTATCGATCTTGTTGAGGATACGAACGGTAAAAATTGTCGGCGCCGTGCTCTTCAACCAAACGGACGAGCGCATTGTGACCTTTACAGCCAAGGCCACTATCATCGCCGCCGGCGGTACCGGCGGTCTATTCGAGCGCAGCCTCACTTCCGCCGACGTGCTCAGCTCATCACAAGCCATCGCGCGGTCGCACGGTGCGTCCCTTACTAATATAGAGTTCATGCAGATGATGCCCGGCTTCATTGAGCCTAAGCGCAACCTTGTCTTTAACGAGAAGACCTGGCGCTACGTCAAGTTCGACCAGCCGGTCGATATCGCCGACGTCAAGCTGGACGATTTGCTTGAACAGCGCTCCGGATATGGTCCCTTCACTTCACGCCTGGCTTCCCGCGCCATCGATCTTGCCATCGATCAAGCGGGTGCCGAAGGCCTGGCGCTCCACTACGACTTCCCGCGAGAGAATGTCCCCGAGTTCGTGCAGACATTTGCCACTTGGCTACAAGACGAGCATGGTATCGCTCCGAGCGACGAGATACGTGTGGCGATGTATGCCCACGCCGCTAACGGCGGTATCAAGATCGACAGGACCGCGTACACGGGCGTTGAGGGCCTCTACGCCTGTGGCGAGGCAACAGGCGGCATGCACGGCGCCGACCGCATCGGAGGGCTGTCGAGCGCCAATGGCATCGTATTCGGGCGTATCGCGGGCGCATCGGCGGCTCGAGCAGCACTGGACGCTCCCGAGGCTGACGCACCGGTGGATGTCGCCCTCCCCGAGCATGGCATCGCTACAGCAGTCACCGAGCGCCTAACCCGCTGCCTCAAACACACAATGAGCACCTACTGCATGATCAACAGGACCGAACCAGGCCTATCCGAGGCGCTTCAAGAGCTTGAAAGCCTACAAGACGAGGCGACGTCGCTGCATAAGCCGCACGCCAATGACAGCGAAATCGCTGCCCTCGCCCGCCTAAAGTCGCAGATTCAGCTGGCTGCGGAGATGGTCAAAGCCATGCGCAAACGGACTGAAAGCCTCGGTTCGCACTATCGAGCAGACTGAATCGATTCACACTTTGAGTTTGATCACAATTTCTCAACATGCATCGAGCCCCGTAAGTATGATTCCCCCAAGGAGAACACGCTTACGGGGCTTGAGCCGTGTTTTCCCTAAGGGAATCACGGTGCAGACAGCTCAGCTCCGCGCCCTTTCGGGTTCGACCCCATGTGAGGTCAACGAAAAAAGCGACCAGCCGAAGCCAGTCGCTTTAACATGCTTTGGTGGGCCGTCAGGGGTTCGAACCCTGGACCTTGGGATTAAGAGTCCCCTGCTCTACCAACTGAGCTAACGACCCAAAGCTAAAGTCCGTTATGGCGGACTTTAGAGGAGATATCGTGTGGTGGGCCGTCAGGGGGTCGAACCCTGGACCTTGGGATTAAGAGTCCCCTGCTCTACCAACTGAGCTAACGACCCGATATCAACACGAAGCAAGAACTGGGGTGGGTAAAGGGACTCGAACCCTCGACCTACGGGACCACAACCCGTCGCTCTAGCCAACTGAGCTACACCCACCGTGTCCTGTGCGCTTCGCGCTCGACTATTATTGCAAGGAACGCCATGCGATGCAAGCCCCAATTTTCAAGAATTTTGAAAAGAGTTTTTCGAGTGCGTTTCGAGCAATTCCCACCCTTTTCATAGGAGTAAACTTGCCCCACTGCAAACCCTCGAAAGGACCGTCATGAAAGAACTCTCCAATCGCACGGCATCATTCACCGATTCGGTCATCCGCCGCATGACACGCATCTCCAATAAGTACGGTGCCGTCAACCTCTCGCAGGGCTTCCCTGACTTCGATCCCCCGGCGCAGCTGCTCAACAGCCTGAGCACCATCGCCGCCGACCCCAAGCCGCTCTATCACCAGTACTCCATCACCTGGGGCTCCCAGGCCATGCGCGAGGCGCTCGCTGCCAAGCAGGAGCACTTTATGGGCATGCCGGTCGACCCCAACCAGAACATCGTGGTCACCTGTGGCTCCACCGAGGCCATGATGGCCGCCATGATGACGGTTACGAACCCCGGAGACAAGGTCGTCATCTTCTCGCCGTTCTACGAGAACTACGGCGCCGATACCATCCTCTCAGGTGCCGAGCCCATCTACGTGCCGCTCAACCCGCCCACGTTCGAATTCGATCGCGAGGTCCTCGAGGCGGCCTTCCGTGATAACGATCCCAAGGCGATTGTCCTGTGCAACCCTTCCAACCCTTGCGGCAAGGTCTTTACGCGCGAGGAGCTCACCTTTATCGCCGACCTCTGCAAAAAGTACGACGCCTACTGCATCACCGACGAGGTGTACGAGCACATCGTCTACGCGCCCCACGAGCACGTCTATATGGCCACGCTGCCCGGCATGTTCGAGCGCACTATCAGCTGCAGCTCGCTGTCTAAGACGTACTCCATCACCGGCTGGCGTCTGGGCTACACCATTGCCCCGACCCAGATCACCGAGCGCATCAAGAAGGTCCACGACTTTCTCACCGTGGGTGCCGCCTCTCCCCTGCAGGAAGCCGTCGTCACCGCCCTCAAATTCGACGACAGCTATTACCAGGAGGTCCTCGACCTCTACGCCGCCAAGCGCGACCTGTTCTGCCAGGGACTCGACAGCATCGGTCTTGAGCACAACGTGCCACAGGGCGCCTACTACGTCATGATGGACATCTCTGAGTTTGGATATGATAGCGACCTCAAATTCTGCGAGGACCTCGCGTCTAAGGTGGGCGTGGGCGCCGTACCCGGCTCGAGCTTCTTCCGCGAGCCCGTCAACCATCTGATTCGTTTCCACTTTGCCAAGCGAGACGAGACGCTTAACGCGGCGCTGGAGAACCTCAAATCGCTACGTGATAAAATCAAGCCGCGCGGGTAAGAACGGCCCGGCAACTAAAGCAACCAAAGAAGCCTCGTACCGCCCGCCGCGTTGCGAGGCTTCTTTTTATAGCGCTTTCTAAAATGGTTTAGAGCTCTATACTTTAGTCACGGAGCAACTCGTCCCAGAGAGAGGAATACTATGGCAGAACAGCAGCTTATCGGAGCGCTCGAGGCTGGCGGCACCAAGATGGTCTGCGCCACGGGCTATGCAGACGGTACGGTCCTGGAGCGCGAGCAGATCGCGACCACGACCCCGCGGGAGACCGTTGAGGCTGTCAACGCATGGTTTGCCGACAAGGGCATCACCGCGCTGGGCATCGGCGCCTTTGGCCCCACCGCAGTCAACCCCGCCTCGCCCCAATACGGCAAGATCCTGGAGACGCCCAAAACGGCATGGCGCTACTTCGACCTGCTGGGCACCATCCAAAACGAGCTCAATATTCCCTGTGGCTACGATACCGACGTCAACGTCGCCTGCCTGGGCGAGGTCACTTTTGGTTGCGCCCAGGGCCTCACCGACGTGGTCTACCTGACCATCGGCACCGGTGTGGGCGCCGGCGTGCTCTCGGGCGGCCAGCTCGTGCACGGCATGATGCATCCCGAGGCCGGCCACATCCTGGTCACACGCGACCCGCGCGACACCATCGGCGAGCACAGTGCCTGTCCCTTCCACGACAACTGCCTCGAGGGCCTCATCGCCGGCCCCGGCGTTAAAAAGGCGCTGGGATGGCAAGAGCGCCGGAGACATGGCCGATGACCCAGAGGCCATGGACCTGCTCGCCGGCTATCTGGCACAGGCACTCATGACCTACACGCTGTGCTACGCGCCGCAAAAGGATCATCATCGGCGGCGGCGTGGCCGACCACACCCCCAATCGTGCCGCTCGCCCGCAAAAAGGTGCGCCGAGATGCTCAACGGCTATATCGTCACGCCCGAGGTCAACGACATCGATACCTACATTGTCAACAACAGCCTCGAGGGGCCAAGCAGGGCATCATGGGCTGCCTGGCCC